>OHEU01001045.1_pt1 | contig 13425 bp, 10 predicted proteins | sample 1567341 | NCBI WGS metagenome assembly OHEU01 (sample SAMEA3879524, study PRJEB24766) | human gut metagenome | biome: human-associated habitat; feature: feces | place: USA | collected 1985/1987 | reverse complement strand
CACGTCAGGTACAGGAGATTCTCCAGAAGTACAAGGAGCTTCAGGATATCATTGCAATCCTTGGTATGGATGAGCTTTCAGAAGATGATAAGCTTACTGTAGCAAGAGCAAGAAAGATTCAGAGATTCCTTTCACAGCCATTCTTCGTAGCAGGACAGTTCACGGGACTTGAAGGCAAGTATGTACCTATCAGCGAGACAATCCGTGGATTTAAGGAGATTATCGAAGGTAAGTATGATGACATACCTGAGAGTTATTTCCTTAACAAGGGCACAATTGACGATGTAGCAGCTAGTTATAGAGGTTAGTCCTATGGCAGATGAGAAGACATTCAGATTGAAGATAATCTCACCGGACAGAGTGTTCTATGAGGGCGACATTACCATGCTTGAACTTGCAACAAGCGAGGGAGAGATGGGTATATATGCGGAGCATATGCCGCTTACGGCAGTTCTCATGCCTGATACGATAAAGATACATGTCAATGGTGAGATAAAGAAGGCAGCACTTCACTCAGGCTTTGTAGAGATACTTGGTGACAGAGTTACAGTGCTGGCAGAAGTGGTCGAATGGCCGGAAGAGATAGATGTTAATCGTGCTAACGAAGCGCGTATCCGTGCCGAGAGACGGCTTGCAAGCCATGATGATAACATTAATGTTATGAGAGCTGAGCTTGCACTGAAGCGTTCACTTGCAAGGCTTGGAGCAGTCGACTGATAAACAGCTGACTGATAGTGAATAAACTCCTTTTGATTGGTTATAATCATAAAAACCAATCAAAAGGAGTTTTTTTATGAAAGGAAGATATATATTCGGCAGAGCAGCTATTGCAGCTGCGGTACTTTTATGGATAATCAATGCGTTAATGTGGTATACGGGAAGTGATAATGTTGTTGAGGCATTTACATCCAATGCAGAGCAGTATGGTAATGCAAGAATTATAGCGCAGGGAAAATATGGTACGGTATATCTTAATGATAATGCCAAAGCAATTATACTTGAGGATATGGCAGATAAAATCGGAGCGGGCAGATACACAATAGAGACAAAAAGAGGACAGGATGAACAGACTACAACTCTTTATCAGGAGGGAACTAACGGCAGTGTGGAATGCAGCATACAGACGATAGAGAGTAAGGCGGCTGATCAGTCGATAAAGGCAGAACAGTATTTTACAGTGATAGTGGATTTGTATGATTGTGCACAGGCAGCACCCGGATATGCAGATATTGTGGATGATATATTTGCAAAATACGGAATAGAGCCGGAGATGTCACTCAGTTACTATGGACGTAAGAATGAAAAATAGGTTGTAGTTTTTATCCGATGATATTACAATAGAATAGTGATATCAGGTCTGTAATTGATAAACAGATCCGTGCGTAAGCAAAACAACGCAGTTATGGAGATTTGGATAAATGGAACGCATATTTACCGATTTAAAATATAAGGCACTAGCCATTCTTTTTGTGGCAGTAATGATAATAAGTTTTGTGATGCTGGACAGTGAGGCGGCATCGCCTGTAACGACTACGATGAAGTCGGCAACGCTGCCGGTTATAATGATGAAGACATCATCAGGGACGTTATATAATGAACTTCATGGATATACATCAGATGTTGACATACATCTCATGAATGATACAATAACACCCTTGCAGGATAACAGGCACCTTAATGTGATAGTTAATACTTATGGTGAGAACATTGAGAGTCTGTCATATAAGATAAGAAAACTTGGCGATATGTCACTTATAGAAGATACCCGGGTTACTGATTATACAAGCGACGGAGATTATCTTGATGCTGTGTTCAAAGTAAAGAATCTTATTGATAATGATACCGAATACCTTATGCAGGTGATAATTAAGACGGATAAGCATAATGAGATAAGCTACTACACTAAGATATTCTGCAGCCAGGATATTAAGATGCAGGAAAAACTTGATTTTATACTTAATTTTAATTCATGGACATTTAATCAGAATGAGCTTGATAAGATAAGCCAGTATATAGAGACAAAGTCAACGGGAGACAATACCAATTACGGAAAGGTCAATATCAATTCAAGCAAAGCGCAGATTGGATGGGGAGATCTCAATCCTGTTGTTGAGGGGAATATAATTCCTTCGATAAAAAGCATGACCGCAGAGCTTGCGTCTGTAAGTCTCCGTTATACTATGGCAGCACAGTCGGAGCAGGGGAATTATGACAGCTATAATGTAGATGAGTATTACAGAATCCGCCAGTCCGGCGATAAGATGTATCTTCTCAATTATGAGAGGGAGGCTAATCAGATATTCGACAGCAGGAATGACCTGATGGGCAGTTCAAGAATCAACCTCGGTATATCAAGTACTCAGTCGGAGAGAGTTGTCAATTCTTCAAACTCCAGATTTACATGCTTTGTAAGGCAGTCGGATCTGTGGAGCTTTGACAATGGCAGCAGTACATTTACAAGGGTATTCTCGTTTGATGATGAGTCATCGGATGGCGTAAGAGAGAGGTATCCTGACCATAATATCAAGGTAATGGAAGCAGATGATGATGGTAATATACATTTCATCGTATACGGATATATGAACAGAGGTGAGCACGAAGGTGAAGTAGGGGTGTCACTGTGCCGCTATGACGCTAAGAAAAATGATGTCAGCGAGCTTATATATATACCGGTTGACGTGCCTTATGATGTATTGTCGGAGAATGTGGGTGAAGTTGCATACATAGGTGCTAATGGGGCATTCTATATATTGCTGGATGATTCACTTTATTCAATAGACCTTACCAGCAAGGAGAAGATGACGGAGATAAGCGGGCTTACCGATGAGACATATGCAGTCTCGGAGAATGGTACCGCAATTGCCTACAGCCTTAACGGACAGATTTACAATACAGATACGATAAGGATATTCGACATGGCATCAGGCACTGATTACCAGATAAAAGCCCGGCAGGGCGACAGGCTCAGGGTAATCGGATATATCAGGAATGATTTTGTATATGGTGAAGCACATGCGGATGACATTGTCAGGTATTCTAACGGTGGCGTTATGTTCCCAATGTACAGGATTGCAATTATGGACAGCGGCAACAATCTGATTAAGGAATATCAGAATGACGGTATATATGTGAGCACTGCGACTGTTCAGGGAATGAGGCTTAACCTTACACGTGTGGTTAAGAACGGAGACGGTGACTACGAGACAACGAGTGTCGACCAGCTTCTCAACCGCGAGGAGAATGTCCAGGATGCAGGAGCGTACGTTGAGGTCGTAGCAACACAGAGCAGAAAGAAAGAGCTTTACATTGACCTTGTCAATAAAGTAAAATCTGCGGCCATGGCATCAATGAAGACTTCTTCTTCGGTGCAGTTTTCATCGGGAGAGATTATAAGAGTTGACACGAAGTTGGCCAATGACAGCAGATATTATGTGTATGGGTACGGAAGGTTCCAGGGAAGCTTTGTATCCCTTGAAAAGGCAATTGCAGCAGCAGACTCAACGTATGGCAATGTTCTTGATATACAGGGACGTGAAGTATGGAGAAGATATAAGCCGTCGGGCATGAGCCTCGGAGGAATAAATGCTTTCTACAAACAAAGTTCACAGACATTTGCCGGGGGAATTGATATAATGCTGTCTATGGCAGGTCTGTCGTCTGATGCACAGGCGGGCTTTGACAGTGGCAAAAATGCACTTGAGATAATTAATGCCACAGGAGTTACTGCACTTAACCTGCAGGGCGCAAGCCTTGACAACGTCCTTTCGATAGTCGGGACATCACGGTCTGTTGTCGGCAGATATGGCGCAGATTCATATGTTGTGATAAAGGCATATGATTCAAAGAATGTGACATTCTATGATGTCGCTTCAGGACAGGAAGTTACACAGACTATAGGAGAAGCTTCAAAGTTATTTGAACAGTGGGGCAATATATTTGTAAGCTACATCAGATAGCAGTATGAGGTTTTATATGGCGTTAACAAGAAGAAAGAAAAGAAGGATACGCAGGATTATTCTTGCAGTATTAGGAATAATTATATGTATTGCAGCGGTGATATCACTGCCGACAGTCATGAAAGTATTGAAACTTCGCAATGAAGCGGTGGCTATAGCGGCAAAGAGCAAGGCCGATGACTTCAAGTCGACGCAGACTACGGTCGCCTACGATTCTAAGGGCAGCGTGCTTCTTACAATGCGCGCGTCGAAGGATATGTATTATGTTACATATTCGGAGATACCGCAGGTTATTAAGGATGCATTTGTCGTTACGGAGGATAAGAAGTTCTACTCCCATAAGGGAATAGATTACTTCAGTATATTGCGTGCAATAATAGCCAACCAGAAGAGTGACGAGATAGAGCAGGGAGCAAGTACGATAACGCAGCAGCTTGCGCGTAATGTATATCTTAAACAGGAAGTAACATGGGACCGTAAGATTACGGAGATGTTTCTTGCAAGGGAGCTTGAGAAGAAGTATTCCAAGCAGCAGATCCTTGAATTCTATATAAATAATATATATTTTGCCAATGGATACTATGGAATAGAGGCAGCGGCGAGAGGTTATTTCAGTAAGGGCGTATCAGAACTTACAACGTCGGAGATGGTATTCCTGGCGGCAATACCTAACAGTCCGGGCAGATATGATCCGGTTAAGAACATTAACAGTACGCTTGAGCGTAGAAATCTTGTGCTGCTGCAGATGTATGAGGACGGAAAGCTGAATACTGTCAGTTATCACACGGCACTTGGTGAGGAGATAGTTCTCAATGAGCAGCAGAACCATCATAACAACTATGTTGATACTTATGTCAAAAGGTGTGCTACAGAAAGTCTGATGAAAGCGTATGGTTTCAGCTTTCAGAATAATTTTGAGAATGAGAGCGCCTATAACGCATACTGTGACAAATATGACCAGTTCTACAGTACATGCCAGCAGAAGCTGTTCGGCGGTGGGTATACAATATATACGTCTATAGATACTGACAAGCAGAAAGCACTTCAGGAAGCTGTTGATAATGCGCTTGCAGATGAGACAGAGGTAAATGACGAAGGTGTGTATGCACTTCAGGGGGCTGCCACATGCATCGATAATTCGACAGGCAATGTCGTAGCAATCGTCGGCGGGCGTACGCAGGACTATGACGGATACACACTTAACAGGGCATATCAAAGTTACAGGCAGCCCGGTTCAACAATAAAGCCACTTAATGTATACACACCATACCTGCAGCTTGGGGCAACGCCTGATTCAATTGTCACGGATGAGGCGATAGAAGGAGGCCCGGCTAACGCAGACCGTAATTATTCCGGTGATATGACGCTTCGTGAGGCTGTGAGAGTGTCGAAGAATACGGTGGCGTGGAGCATATATGAGAAGATAACGCCTAAGGCGGGAACAGCATTTCTTATAAAATCAGGTTTCAGGAAGGTGTTTGTTGATAAAGACAGAGTAGCCGGTGCACTTGGCGGATTTACATATGGTGTTACAACAGAAGAGATGGCAGGCGGATATGCGGCTATCGAAAATGACGGAATATACAGGACACCTACATGCATAACACAGATTACAACGATAGATGGCAGGGAGATTGTAAATACGTCTGACCGTGGCACAAAAGTATATGAGAGGGATGCATGCCGTATGATGACTGATATGCTTCAGACTGTTGTATCAGAAGGTACAGGTGCGGCAGCGGCAATTGATAATGCAATTGTTGCAGGTAAGACAGGAACTACCAACGATAATAAAGATTCGTGGTTTGTCGGATATAGCAGATATTATACGACAAGTGTGTGGGTCGGTTACGATATGCCTAAGACGATAACCAGGAGCATAAATGACAACAAGACGATATGGCATGATTACATGGAGAAAATACATGCCGGGCTGCCTCAGCTTCCGTTTGCACAGTATACGGTGAAGCAGGCGGAATCTGCAACGCAGCAGGCGTCTTCAAAGGCGGCGACCATACATAGTGAACCGGAGACCATAACTAATGTCCGGATTCCGTCACTGCCTTCATATACGGCACCGGCTGACATAGCAGTGACAGGACCGGCCGTGCCGGTACAGGGATCGGTATCAGGGCTCGAACATAATGCAGCCACATTGCCGATGGGCGATAATGATGCAGATATATCGGGACTTGGAGACAGGGATGCTTCAGGAGATTCTTCAAGACCAAATACGCAGTAAAGTAAGGAGTCATATACTAATGTTCAGATTTAAAAAAGCAAGGCCATTTATAGTAATTCTTCTGATTGCACTTGCAGCAGAGCTATTGCTGTTCAATTATAAAGCAATATTTTCGCTGGGGTATAACCAGACGCAGGTTGGCAGTTATACTGTCGGCGGTGGGCTTAACAAACAGAATGACGGTAACCTGAAGATGGTCCGTACCGGCGGATATATAGAGATAAAAGATATTAACACCAATGTTAAGAATCTGTATATTGATGTACAGATTTTTAATGCTTCCGGTTATGATTCGACAAGTATCTATAATGGTAAGTTCGACACAACGCAGATATCAGTGTATGCCGATGATGCGGCTAATGCACAGTATCAGAAGCTTGGCAGCAGGGACGTTGTCCATAAGGTTAAGCAGAGCCAGTATATAACACTGCATCTCAGCGGTAACACCAATAACATAAAGATTCAGTTTGATGAGCAGATAGGAACTGTCATGCACATATATGACATTGCATATAATGCACATGTTCCGTTCTTTATTTCATTTGGAAGGATTGCGGTTGTGTGGCTGGTTTTATCAGTTCTGTATCTTTTGAGACCGCATTCCGGTGCATATGCATTTATCTATGACAGGAAAAATGTAAAACAAAAAGCCATTAAGTTTATTGTTGGAATAGGACTTGTCCTGATATTCTTCAAGGTGGTTAATTCCAATCCGTATTTTGTTGTTCCGAGATGGGATCAGCACTATCAGTACCAGGATCTTGCAAGAGCATTTGCACATGGAAGCGTAAGCCTCGAAGATGAGCCGTCTGCCAAGCTTAAGGCGATGGATAATCCGTATGATACGGATCTTAGAACCAGACTTAATGTGGATTACAGATGGGACAGATCTTATTATAACGGCAGATATTATGTGTATTTCGGAGTACTGCCGGAGCTTATATTCTATCTGCCGTATTATCTGGCAACAGGAGAGGATTTCCAGACATATATAGGAATATATATAATGGGAGTGCTGCTGATTGCGGGAACATTTTATCTGCTTGGAAGCGTAGTGGAACGATGGTTTAAGAAAACACCGTTTATTATATACATGCTTGCGTGTGTTATGATGTGTACGGGCTGTGGGGCACTTGCAATTATGATGCGTCCTGACTTCTATTCACTTCCAATCATAACGGCGGTTGTGCTGTCATTGTGGGGACTTGGCTTCTGGATACGGAGTATTAAAGAGGATGGAACATTGTCAAGGCCGCTGCTTGCAGCAGGTTCACTGTGTATGGCACTTGTGTCGGCAAGCAGACCGCAGCAGCTTGTCGTATCATTTACTGCAATTGCACTGTTCTTTGATCCGGTATTTAAGAAGAAGATACTGCTTCTCGGCAAGAAATACGGCAACACTGCCGCATTTGTAATCCCGTATGTTGTTATAGCAATACTGGTAATGTATTACAATTATATAAGATTTGGTTCGCCGATAGATTACGGTGCCAATTATAACCTTACAACTAATGATATGACACAGAGAGGCTTTGTTGCCGGAAGAACTTTCCTTGGAATATTCTCATTTCTGTTTGAGACGCCGCAGACGATGGCGGTATTTCCGTTCATTCAGAGCATTGGAGTGAGCACAACCTATATGGGTACAACAATATCCGAGACAATGTATGGAGGAATTCTTGCATGCAATATGTGGCTGTGGCCGGTAGCGGCAGCATTTCTTGGAAAGGCCGGCATATGGAAGAATAAGAAGGCACTGACAATGATGCGTGCAATGATGATTGCGGGTCTTGTTATTATGGTTGCCGATACACAGATGGCAGGTGTGCTTGCAAGATATGTGATGGATTTCTGCTGGATATTCTTTGTAGCTGCTTCGATAGGCATATTTGCATTGTATGAATACATCAGTGAGAATGGAAGTGAACTGTCATTAAAGCTGTACAAATGTTTTATGATGGTTGCATTTGCCGAAGGTATGTTTTATAATTTTATGCGTATTTTCATGAGCGATACGGAGAGTATTGTTGAGAGTAATCCTGAGCTGTATTACAGGGTAATGCATATTGTTGCGTTCTGGATGTAGGACGTATACGAAATGGAGGAATTATGGCGATTTTAGTAACTGGAGGAGCAGGCTATATCGGAAGTCATACGGTAGTAGAGCTTCAGAATGCCGGCTATGATGTGGTTGTTGTTGATAACCTTTGTAATTCAAGCCGTGAGGCATTAAGCAGGGTTGAGAAGATAACAGGAAAGAAAGTTCCTTTTTATGAGTGTGATATCAATGACCGTGAGGCCCTTAACAGAGTGTTTGATAATGAGAATATCGACTCATGCATACATTTTGCAGGACTTAAGGCAGTAGGTGAATCTGTTCGGAAGCCGCTTGAATATTATGCCAATAATATATCGGGCTCACTGGTGCTCTTTGATGTGATGAGAAAGCATGGCTGTAAGAATATTGTATTTTCATCATCGGCAACGGTGTATGGCAATCCTGAATTCGTTCCTATTACGGAGGAGTGTCCTAAGGGTGAGATTACTAATCCTTACGGACGTACGAAGGGAATGCTTGAGCAGATTCTTACGGACATACAGTTCGCTGACCCTGAGTGGAATGTGATTCTTCTCCGCTATTTTAACCCAATCGGTGCGCATGAGAGCGGAACAATCGGAGAGAATCCTAATGGTATTCCTAACAATCTTATGCCTTATATTACACAGGTCGCAGTTGGCAAGCTTGCAAGACTCGGTGTATTCGGCAATGACTACGATACTCCTGACGGAACATGTATAAGGGATTACATACATGTAGTTGACCTTGCACTCGGACATATCAAGGCTGTTGAAAAGCTTAACGGGAAGCCGGGGCTTGCAATATATAACCTTGGTACAGGAATCGGATACAGTGTTCTTGATGTTATCCATAATTTTGAGGAAGCTTCGGGAATTGAGATTCCGTTTGACTTTAAGCCAAGACGTGCAGGAGATGTTCCGATGTGTTACTCAGACCCTTCTAAGGCCGAAAGAGAACTCGGATGGAAGGCAGAGCGCGATCTTCGCAGGATGTGTGAGGATTCATGGAGATGGCAGAAGAATAATCCTAACGGCTATTCCGAAAAATAACCACAAATATGTACTAAATACATATCACCTGTAATAAGATGTTTTAAGAATGTCTTTTGCAGGTGATTTTTTTGTGTAGAACAGAGGGCAGATTCAAATTCTTTAAGAGACTGTGTTTCATGCTGACAGCCGCAGCGCTTATGATGCAGACCGGCTGTGGGATTATCAGGTCATCACCCGATAAGGTGCAGGATCTTGACTATACTGTTGTGGAGGATGAGGATGTTCCAAAGGAGCTCGCTGAGATGATAGACGCCAGAAAGAATGAACAGATGCATCTTACATATGCAACCAATGAGTATATGTACATAGTTGCAGGATATGGTGAACAGCAGACAGGAGGTTACAGTATAAGGCTCGACAGCATTTATCTTGGTGAGAATGCAATATATATCAAGACGAGTCTTATAGGACCGCAGAAAAAGGAGAACATAAGCAAAGCAAAGACATATCCGTACATTGTGGTTAAGATCGAGAACCGGAGTGAGCCGGTAATATTTGAATAGCTGCACGTCAGCAGTAGGGAGGGACAATGGAACTTGAAAAATATATCGTACATAACAGCGTTGTAAAAAATATCGTAGAGACACAGATAAGCTTTGATCAGGATTTTAATGTGCCTGATTCAAAACCGGATATAGAGCGAATCATTAATAAAAGGGGAACAGTGCAGGTTGACAGTGTACGGATAAATGACGGCAAAGCGCAGGTGTCCGGAGTGCTTACGGCAGCAGTGCTGTATCTCGGTGACGAAGCAGCATGTATGACAGGCAGCATGGAATTTATGGAGAGCATTAATGCCGAGGTTGAATCAGCAGATGAAAAAGTGCAGTGTGATACACGGCTTGAAGACCTGATAGTGCGTGTGGTTAATTCAAGAAAGATTAATGTGAGGGCGGTAATAACAGTTAAGCTCTACAGTGAAAAATATGAGGATGTTGAACTTCCGTATGAGTGTGCAGCTGAGGATTCCGGTCTGCAGGTAAAGAAAGAGAACATAGGATATGCGCAGCTTACGGTCAATTCAACAGACAGTCTCAGAATAAGATGCAATATTGATATACCGAAAGCAAGCCCTGATATAGCAGAGATTGTATGGGATGAGGTTGATGTGTGCCCTATTGCATTTCATATGACGGATTCCGGAATTAATGCGGAAGTTCTGGTAAATATATTTGCCATATATAGGAGTAATGATGGAATTATGATGTGGCATGAATCTCAGGAAAATGTCACACAGGCGGTTGATGTCAGCGGAGCATCTGCAGATGCGGTATGCTTTGTATCATGCAGACAGCAGAGCGGAAATGTCCAGATAAGACCTGATGCTGACGGTGAGGACAGAGTGCTTGAAGCTGAAGCTGTATGTGAGCTTGGAATACATGCATATGAGGAAAAAAATCATGAAATTGTCACGGACTGCTATATTCCGGCAGGTGAGGCAATAGCCGTAACGTCGCAGGCAAAGCTTCTTAAGCTTATGACACATAATAATACAAGATGCCGTGCCGCGGGAATGCTTAAGACAGATACAGGAGCAATAGGAGATATATGCAGCTGCCGCGGGCAGGTGAAGGTGCAGGATATATCCTATGAGGAGAGTAATGTAGAGGTCAATGGAACAGTTGATGTAAATGCACTCTGTACTGATAAGAGCGGAATGCTCTATTGTGTAAAAGGCGAGATTCCGTTCGGCCAGAAGATAGAGGTACGGGGAATGGAAGATTTTTGCAAAATGGGAGGTAAGAAGGCGGAAGAGGTTATATCGCTTATGATGAATGCTGACCTTGAAAAGATAAATGCAGTGAAAGCTTCGGACGGAATTGAAGTGAAGGCATCAGCAGCTCTTGACGTAATTGTATTCGGAAGTACAAAGCGTGATATTATAGATGACATAAGAATACAGGAGGCTGACAAGGCTGAATACATGTCACTGCCGCTTATTACCGGATATATCGTAAAACCGGGGGATACACTCTGGTCAATCGCAAAATCGCATCACACGACAGCTGATGATATAAAGACATGTAATACGTTAAAAGGGGAAGAGGTAAATGCAGGTGACAGGCTCATACTGATGAAGAAAGGAATCCTGCAGAACTGAAATTCAGATAAAATGATCAATTATAATCAGATAATAAGATAATGATGCCGGAGGGATGACATATTGATGTGCGGCGCGTCTGCGCTGCCTGCAATATGTCATCCCTCCGGCTGTGTAATGTAATTCTATACAGGCTGATTACTTATAGAGGCGTACGGTTACCTTGTTCTTATGTACACCGAAAGCCATTACAAGAATGCCGAGTGTTGTTATTATGAATCCGAGACCGGGCCTTAATGATGTCACCGGTATTGCGTATGATGCGGCACTAAGGAAGATAAAGAGTGCACACTGTATTACATACAGAAGAAGTGATGCAAGCATGACCTTAGATGCAATAGTCTTAAGATCGATCATGACGAGCACTACAACTGCAATGATTGCAAGAATGCAGATCTTGCTTAAGATTCTGCTGATTAAGCTCTCGCTCAGTCCGTTAAAGAATACGGCGATTGCCTGCGCAGGCATATCATTGCCGACGCTGATCTTGCAGAACACGAAGAAGCTTCCGATTATTGCAACAAGTGCAGCTATAAGTATAAGCTTCTTGTTGGCATCTCCCATGAATGATTCGTAAATAGAATCGAAATCCTTAAGCATTACATCCTTCTTAGGAGCATCAGTACCGGCGTCTTCAATCTCTTCAGGTGCCGGCTGGGATGTAGCATCCATCTTCTCAACGGTATCCATGCCAATCTCAAAAGGTTCATCTCCAAGATTGAGGTCTACCTCCTTAGGAGGTACGTCGCCTACATCAACGATTTCAATCTCTTCATCTGCAGTCTCTTCTATCTCGAGCGGTTCGATAACATCAAGGCTGTCATCCTTCAAATCAGGTTCATTATTAACATTATTGTCTGTCAAAATGTAGTTCCCCTTTCAATAAATTATTTATAGAACTATTTTAACAGCATGATGAAATATTTACAAGAAAAAAGTGCCGGGTATTAAGTTTTGGGGAATGTGTGCCGATAATAACAATAAAGCAGAATAATGCTTTTATTTGTGTTACCACGGAGGGTGGCAGTTACACTTCCTTAAGTAAGTATGTTGCTGCAGGATGCGGCGGAATGGAGGAATTATATGAGTATAGGAGCAGTTCAGTCAGGATCGTCATATTCATCATATGAGAGCGGTGTTACAAGAACATCAGGCAAGAGTTCGGATGTATCTGCAAGCAGGCAGGCGGAAGCATCAGCAGTATATGAGGCATCCAAGACTGATAAGACAACATCAAAGACAGCCAATTCAGCACTTATTGCAAAGATGAAGGCAGATACCAACAGCAGAATCAGCCAGATGCAGTCACTTGTTGAGAAGATATTCAAGGATCAGGGACTGAAGATTAATTCTGTTGATGATATGTGGAAGAAGCTTGCTAACGGCGAGTTCACGGCAGATGCTGATACAATAGCACAGGCTAAAGAAGACATTTCAGATAACGGATACTGGGGTGTAAGCCAGACATCAGACAGAATATATGACTTTGCAATGGCACTGTCAGGCGGCGATGAAGAGAAGATGCAGAAGATGAAAGAGGCAGTTGAGAAGGGCTTCAAGGAAGCTACTAAGAGCTGGGGCAAAGATCTTCCTGATATTTCATCCAGGACATATGATGCGGTAATGAAGAAGTTTGATGATTTCTTCAACAAGAATACGACGGCATCAGACTCAGACGCTGAGTAATTAGTATACTCCGGCTAAAGATTGTGTATTGATTATAGAAAAGAGACTGCCGTACCGTGAATTAACTTTTAATTCCGGTACGGCAGTCTCTTTTTTGTGGTTCCGAACAGGCAGTGTTCCGTCATTCCACGGTAATACTGCCCCAGACCAGCCCTGTCTTTCTGCCAGGTAATTGTCGTTACATACTGGAAGCCCCAAGCCTCCATGACTGCAAAGGCATCTTTCAGGTGGTTATTCGTAGCCCACAGGTAAAGGTGGCACCCGTCCGGGGCTATTAACTCCGGAACAGGCAGAGCGATGATCTCCGG
>OHEU01001040.1_pt1 | contig 13460 bp, 10 predicted proteins | sample 1567341 | NCBI WGS metagenome assembly OHEU01 (sample SAMEA3879524, study PRJEB24766) | human gut metagenome | biome: human-associated habitat; feature: feces | place: USA | collected 1985/1987 | reverse complement strand
TGTGCCAGCTACGCACCCAAACGGCACAGTCGGACGGTACTAATCGTCAAGCTCGACGCTCGCTACGGTCATCGCCTTGCGATTCCAATTACGTCTTCGAATAGACATATTCCGTTTATAAGTACGCTACGAATAAGTTTTCGTTTTGGGTGCGGGCAGAGCCCGCCCGTAATTATTAATTATTAATTATTAATTAATCATTAATTATTAATCATTATATTTGCGATATGCGCAAAATAAAATATTGCCTTATAAATTCCGTAGTGATATAATACATAAAAAATAAGATTCTTTTCAGGCGGATTATGAAACAGGATATTAAAAAATTGCAAGAGTTCGTAGGGAAAAACGGAATTGACGCATACATCGTGTTTACAAGCGACGATCACGGCAGCGAATACGTTGTGGATCACTTCAAAACGCGTGCGTTTCTGTGCGGCTTTACGGGCAGCGCAGGCACGCTGGTCGTGACGAAGGACAACGCGTATCTGTGGACAGACGGAAGATACTTCATTCAAGCGGCAGAGCAACTCAAAGCAACCGATACCGTGCTTATGAAAGCGGGCGAAGAAGGCGTGCCGTCTATTTTTGAGTTTGTGAAAAAACTCTCGGACTCGCCCAAAATCGCGTTCGATTTTACGACCGCAACCGTCGAATTTGTCGAGTCGTTGAACAAAAACGTTAAGGGCGTCGAACTTGTGGACTCGGGCGAAATCATCGACTGTATTTGGCAAAATCGCCCCGAAGTCGAGCCGACGAAGACTTGGTTTTTGCCGAGCAACGCGGCAGGCGAGAGCATAGAAAGCAAGATTGAAAACTTGCAAAAAGACCTCGAAAAACAAGATTGCGAATATGCGCTCGTATCCTCTCTGGACGACATCGCGTGGTTGCTCAATATGCGCGGAAGCGACATTCGGTACAATCCGGTCAACTACGCTTACGCAATCGTATCCGTTGGCGGCGCGACGCTGTTTATCGACGAGAGAAAACTCGACGGAAAATGCAGGAAAATCCTTGCCGAAAACCATATAAGCGTATTGCCGTACGGCGACGTTTACGGCGTAATCTCGGCAATCGAGGGCAAAGTGCTTATCGACAAAGAAAAGACCAACTACGCGCTGTTTTCTCGCATAAAGAATGCAAAGGAAACCGATTCTTTCCCCACAACCGTGAGAAAGGCGGTGAAGAACGCGGTTGAGATTAAGAATATAAAAAAGGCGCACGTCGAGGACGGCGTGGCTATGCTAAAATTTATGCGCTACCTCAAAGAGAACGCCGGCAAAGAAGAAATGAGCGAAATTTCGCTTGCAGACAAACTCGAATGGTTCAGAAAAGAGAGCAAAAACTTCCTCGATTTGAGTTTCGACACCATTTGCGGTTACGCCTCGAACGGCGCAATCGTGCATTATTCCGCAACGCCCGAAACGGACAAAAAAGTCGAAAACAAGGGCTTGCTTTTGGTCGATAGCGGCGCGCAATATCGCTACGGCACGACGGACATCACCCGTACGTTCGCAATGGGCAAAGTCACGAGCGAGGAAAAGATGGCGTTCACAATCGTGCTTAAATCGCACATCGCGCTTGCAAGAGCGGTGTTCCCCAAAGGCACGACGGGCGCGCGCCTCGATATGATTTCAAGAGAGCCGATGTACAGATTCGGTATGGATTTCAAGCACGGAACGGGTCACGGTGTGGGGTATTTGCTCAACGTCCACGAAGGACCGCAAAATATCTCGCCGAGAGCGTTCACGCCTAAATTCGCCGTTTTGCCCGGAATGATTACGTCCAACGAGCCCGGTTTTTACGAAGAAGGCAAATTCGGCATAAGACACGAAAATCTTGTGCTCTGCGTGGAAAAAGAAAAGACGGAATACGGCACTTTCTGCGCTTTCGAAACGATAACCCTCGTGCCTTTCGACATCGACGCAATCGACGTAAAGTTGCTTGACGATGGCGAAAAAGCGTGGCTCAACGCATATCACAAGACCGTGCGCAAAACCATAGGCAAGTATCTTTCGGGCAAAGATTTGAAATTCCTCGAAAAAGCGACAAGAGAAATCTGAATTAAACCTAAAAGCACAAAATAAAACTTTAACAACCTAAAAAGCAGGCGTAAAGCCTGCTTTTTGTGTTGTTCGTTATAAAAACGTTGATTTTTAATACTTCTATTCTACCGAATCGTTGTCGGTTGCGGATTCGAGTTCGTTTTCGGTTGAATCGGCTGCTTGTGAATCGCATTCCGTTGTGCCGTTTTCCGTAGTATCTGTGTTTTCCGATTCGGGGACGGTTGGCGTTGAATTACTGTCGGTTGCGGATTCGGGGACGGTTACCGTTGAATTACTGTCGCTTTCCGATTCGCACTCGGCGGCGGATTCGAGTTCGTATTCTTTGGCGGCGGCGGATTCGCCCAGAGCAAAGCGGTAGTCCTTTTTGACTATATGCTTTATGTAGGGGTAGATAAGCACCGCTACGGCAAATACCCACGCGCCCGGGTCGCCGAAACAGAGTGCGATATATGCGCCGTTCGACGCATACGCGTTGGTTGCGCCGCCGTTTACGAGGGTGGGTAAGAAGGTGCATATAAGCACTCTCGCAATAAGTTCGCCTGCGCCGGCTGCAAGCGTCCAACCCGATTTGCCTATGCCTTGCACCGCGTTGCGCAATACGAAAAGCATTGACAAAATGAAGAACAGCGACAAGTCGATGTAAAGGAACGTGTTGCCGAAATATATTGATTTTTCGCTTATCTTGTCCGCACTCAAAAAGATATGCTGATACGCGGCGTTTATGGTGAGCAAAAGTCCGATTCCCGAGCATATGACGGTGAGAACGAAGCCGAGCAAAATGGCTTGATTCGTGCCTTTTTTCACTCTTTCGGTGAGTCCTGCGCCGAGATTCTGGGCGTTGAAACTTACCATTGCCGTGCCGAGCGCAGCGAGCGGCGCCATTGCGAAGTTTATGAGTTTGTTCGCCGCGCCCACGCCGTTTTGAGCGGGGTTGCCCACTACCATAAGTCCGTCGGGAAGAAGGTCGAATTTGATGGTTTCGGAAAGCATTACGATAAGACCTATCGACAGCACGGAAAATTGAAGTCCGAGGGGTATGCCTTGCTTGACGTGCGCCCAAATATCATTCCACGCAATCTTGAAAGCTTGCTTTTTAAGGCGCAAAAACTTGTATTTTACGAAAGTGTAAACGAAGCACGCTATCGTGCAAAGCACTTGTGTGAGTATGGTTGCGCCCGCCGCACCCGCAACGCCCCATTTGAACACTTTGATAAAAAGCAAGTCGAGGGCGATGTTCATAATCGTGGATATGAGAAGGAACAGTAATGGCGTGAAAGAGTCGCCGATACTGCGCAATATGCTGATTATGAAATTGTAAAAGAGTTGGGCGACTATGCCGAGGAATATCACGAGGCAGTAAGTGTACGCCGCCTCGAATACGACGGGATTCTGCTCGGTGACGTTGACCCACGCAAGCATAGGCTTTATGCAAAACACAGAAACAAGAGTCAGCACCACCGTGATAATTCCGCAAAGTATAAATTGCGTCGCAAAGGATTTGCGTACACCGTCCTCGTCGTGCGAGCCGAATTTGCTTGACAGCACCACGCAGAATCCTGCCGTACAGCCGAACGCAAACTGCATAAAGATGAACACGAGAGGGGAAGTGTCGTTGACGCCCGCAACCTCGTCCGCGCTCAAAGTCTGTCCGCATATAGCCGCGTCCGAGAGTATGTAAAGTTGTTGCAAAAGATAGGACACGATTATGGGCAGGGTGAATTTGACGATAACTTTGATTATCGAACCCTTGGTCAAGTCAATCTGTCCGAATAGATTTTTTATTCTGTCCGTAAAGGACGGCTTTTGTGAATACGTTTCGCTCATATTTATTTCGTTTTGTTTTCCTATCTTCGTATCGTTGTTTCAACGGATATTGCATTATATTTGTATTGCATATCGCTGTCAAGCGTTTTGAAAAAAATCGGGTCGTGAAATTTATGTATAAGCGAGGCAAAAAAACTCGGGGTGTGTCGTTAAGAAAAACAGAAGCGCAAAAGAGCGAATATTTATTTGTACGTGCGCGTGGGCCTATGCGTGCACACACGGGAGCGCAAAGCGACAAAAAACACAATAGACAAAAACGGCTTTTTGTCGGTTATTTCGGATAAAAAATACCCATCGTGTATCCGATTAAAATTTTTTAATGAAAAAGCAAAATAGTGTCGATTTTTGTTTGACATCGTCGTTTTATTTTGGATATAATGCCAATATCATTCAAGAGCAAACCAAATCGCAACGCACAACTTGCGGAATAAAGAATCCGCACATACCACTACATATTGTGGAAAAGAGGCGCGCCATGAAGATTTTGGAAGATCGCATTTTGAGGGACGGCAAGGTTAAGCCCGGAAACGTCCTCAAAGTCGGCGGATTTCTCAATCATCTTATTGATCAACAACTGTTGGACGAGATTGGAAAGGAAATTTCTGCGCTCTTTTGCGGACAAAGTATAACCAAAATTCTGACAATCGAAGCATCGGGGATAGCCATAGCGTGCGCAGCCGCGCACTATGTGCAAGCGCCGGTGCTTTTTGCTAAGAAAAGTAAGACCATAAACATATCCTCGGACTGCTACTGCGCCGAGGTTTATTCTTTTACGCATCAAGTTACAAAGGTGATTATGGTCGAAAAAGATTTTCTTTGTGCAGACGACAGAGTCCTTATCGTTGACGATTTCCTCGCAAACGGCGCGGCAATCGCCGGACTTATGAGTATAGTCGAGCAAGCGGGCGCAACGCTCGTGGGCTGCGCGGTCGCAATCGAGAAAGGTTTTCAGGGCGGCGGCGACGCTTTGAGAGAAAAGGGCGTAAACGTTCAAAGCCTCGCTCTCATCGACAGTATGGACGACGACGGAAACATCGTTTTCAGACATTAACGCGATTTGCGCCAAAACGGCGTGAATATAGACAAACACAATAACGCCTCACGGCAAAATTAAAGGAGAAACGTATGAAAAAGAAAGTATTTGCACTTGTGCTTTGCTTGGCTCTCGTAACCGCTTTGGTTATCGGTTTGGTTGCTTGCAACAACGACAGAGACGACGATGTCGAAATCGTCAAATTGCCCGCTTGCGACATCGAAAAACCGGATTATTCTCAACTTCAAATCCCCGCCGACTTCAAAATCGGTATGATTTGCTTGCACGACGAGAACTCTACTTACGACGCAAACTTCATCAACGCGATGAAAGAAGTTCAAGCCGAGTTCAACCTCTCTAACGAACAAGTCATCATCGTCACCGGCATCCCCGAAGGCGAAGAATGCTACACCGAAGCGAAGAAACTTGCTCAACGCGGTTGCAAAGTCGTGTTTGCAGACTCTTTCGGTCACGAACCCCACATCCTCAGAGCAGCAAAAGAATTTCCGAATACTCTTTTTGCACACGCAACCGGCACGATGGCTCACACCGAAAAACTTGACAACTTCGTCAACGCTTTCGCTTCCATCTATGAAGGCAGATACCTCGCAGGCGTCACCGCAGGTATGAAACTCAACGAAATGATCGAAAGCGGCAAAATCACCGCAGAACAAGCGAAAATGGGTTACGTCGGCGCATACACCTATGCAGAAGTTATTTCCGGTTACACCTCTTTCTACCTCGGCGCAAAATCCGTTTGCCCTTCCGTCACGATGAACGTAACCTTTACGGGCAGTTGGTATGACGAAACCAAAGAAAAGAACGCGGCAATCGGTCTTATCAACGACGGTTGCGTGCTTATCAGCCAACACGCAGACTCTATGGGCGCACCAAATGCTTGCGAAGAAAAGGGCGTTCCCAACGTTTCCTACAACGGTTCAACCGTAAACGCTTGTCCCAACACCTTCATCATCTCGTCGAGAATCAACTGGGCACCTTACTATAAATACCTCATCGCTCAAACCGTCAACAAGCAACCCGTCGCAAAAGACTGGGTCGGCACTCTTAAAACCGGTTCTGTCGAACTCACCGACCTCGGCGGAAAAGCAATGGCGGCAGGCACTGTCCAAAAACTCGTCGAAGTCAGAAACCAACTCTTGAACGGTTCTTTGCACGTTTTTGACATCACCAAGTTCACCGTAAACGGCAAACAACTCTCTTCCTACAAAGCAGACGTTGACACCGACGCTGCATACACGCCCGACACCGAAGTTGTCGCAAACGGTTACTTCCAAGAATCCGCATTCCGTTCCGCACCTTATTTCGATGTAAGAATAGACGGAATCAAACTCAACAACGAGGAATTCTAATAATCAAATGAAAATACGGATAAGCGGGCGTTGCCCGCTTATCCGATTCTTTTCGGCACCGTAGGGTGCTTTAACTCTTTTTACGGAGGACATACAATGAGCGAAATCATTGTTGAAATGAAAAACGTTTCCAAGAGATTCGGAAGCACAATCGCAAACTCAAACGTCGATTTTGACGTGAGAAAAGGCGAGATTCTTTCCATTCTCGGCGAAAACGGCAGCGGCAAGACCACGCTGATGAATATGCTCGCAGGCATATACTTTCCCGACGAAGGCAAAATCTTCGTGAACGGTGAAGAAGTGGTCATAAAATCGCCTATCGACGCGTTTAAGTACAAAATCGGTATGATTCACCAACACTTCAAACTCGTCGATTTATTCACCGCGTGCGACAACATCATTCTGGGTGAAAAATTCAAGTTCGATTTTAAGGGCGAAGTCGAAAAAATCAAAAACGAAGATAAAAACGACGCCAAAGCAAAGTTTTTGGCGGTTTTGAAATACATTGCGCTTCCGTTCAAAGCGTTCGGCGAATACGTCAAATTCGACTATCTTAAACGCAACAGAGCAAAAAAACTTCAAGAAGTCGTGGATAAATACGGCTTCAACCTCGATTTGTCGAGAAAAGTTTACGACTTGTCCGTTTCCGAAAAACAGACCGTCGAAATCATAAAAGTGCTGTATAGAGGCGCGGATATTCTCATTCTCGACGAGCCTACGGCTGTTTTGACGCCTCAGGAAATCGAAAAACTCTTTGACGTTTTGCGCAAAATGAGAGAGGACGGAAAGTCAATCATCATAATCACGCACAAACTCAACGAGGTTATGGAAATAAGCGACAGAGTTGCGGTGCTTCGCAAAGGCGAACATATCGCAACCGTAAATACGAAGGATACGAACGAGCAACAACTCACCGAAATGATGGTCGGTCAAAAAGTCGAACTCGCAATCAATCGTACGCTTCCGCACGACACGACGAAACGTCTTGCCGTCGAAAACCTCACCTGCAAGAACAGAGAAGGTATGTATGCGCTCACCGACGTTTCTTTCAACCTCTATTCGGGCGAGATTCTCGGCGTTGCCGGTATCGCGGGAAGCGGGCAGAAAGAAATGCTCGAATCCATTGCCGGACTCGTTCGCCTCGAAAACGGCGAAATCAGATATTTCGACCCGAAACAAAACGATCAAGAAGTCGATTTGCGCTCGAAAACGCCCGTTCAAATCAGAGATTTGGGCGTGAGATTGTCCTTCGTCCCCGAAGACAGATTAGGTATGGGACTCGTTGGAAGTATGAACCTCGTGGACAATATGATGCTTCGCTCGTACAGCAAGGGCCATTCGATATTCGTCGACAGACAATCCCCTAAGAATTTGGCGGAAACCATTGTTCACGACCTCGAAGTCGTCACGCCGTCCGTCAAAACCCCCGTGAGACGTTTGTCGGGCGGTAACGTGCAAAAAGTGCTCGTCGGTCGTGAAATCGCCGCCGCGCCTACCGTGCTTATGGCGGCTTATCCCGTGAGAGGTCTCGACATCAACTCGTCGTATATGATTTACAATCTTCTCAACGAACAGAAAGAGAAGGGCGTTGCGGTCGTGTTCGTCGGTGAGGACCTCGACGTTTTGCTCGCGCTTTCGGACAGAATCCTCGTTATGTGCGGCGGAAAAGTCAGCGGAATCGTGGACGCAAGGACTACGACAAAAGAACAAATCGGTATGCTTATGACAAAAATGCCCGAAAACGTCGAACGCTTCGACGAATATATCACCGAGAAGGGGGATACGCAAAATGACTAAAACCGTCAGAGAACCTCTTTTCCACCTTGTAAAAAGGACGGATTCAAATGCAAAAAGGGCGTGGCTCATTCGCGCGGCGGCGTTCGTATTTTCCATTCTTTTGTGCGCAATAATCACTGTTGCGGCAACCGGGGAAGGATTCGGATTCTTCTTTCAATACTTCTTCCAAGGCATTTTCGGTTCGGGAATGCAAATCTGGAACGTGTTGCGTGAAACCGCGATTTTGCTCTTGCTCGCACTTGCCGTTACGCCTTGCTTCAAAATGAAGTTCTGGAACATCGGCGGCGAAGGTCAGGTGCTTATGGGCGCGCTCGGTTGCGCCGTCATCACTTACTATCTCGGCGGCAAAATCAACGACGCAGGAACGATTATCATCGCGTTTATGCTTTCTCTCGTGTTCGGTATGGCGTGGGCGGTCATTCCCGCATTGTTCAAGGCTAAATGGAACACCAACGAAACGCTTTTGACGCTTATGATGAACTACATCGCAACTTGCCTCGTAAACTACTTCATCAAGAAGGTCAAACCGAACGGCACGGGCGATATGTTCTTCACAGAAGGCGTCGTGCCGCCTATCGCGGGCAACGAATATATCCTCACGATAATTGTAGTTGCGGTTATAACCGTTCTCATTGCCATTTACCTTAAATACAGCAAGCACGGCTACGAACTCACCGTCGTCGGTGAGAGCGCGAACACAGCAAGATATATCGGTATCAACACCAAAAAAGTTATTATCCGCACTTTGATTCTTTGCGGCTTGATTTGCGGCATTGCGGGATTCTTGCTCGTTTCTGTAAAAAACCACTCGATTCACGGTTCTTCCACCGTCAACGGCAGAGGATTTACCGCGGTTTTGGTTTCTTGGCTCGCGCACTTCAATCCGCTTGCAATGGTGCTTACGTCCTTCCTTGTCGTGTTTATCAACACAGGTTCGAGCGAGGTCGGCACTTACGGCAGACTCGGCACTTCCTATCCGTCGGTTATGACAGGTATATTCTTCCTTTGCATAATCGCAACCGAGTTTTTCATCAACTACAAAGTCGTGTTCAAGCACTCTCTTGTCGGAAACAAACTCAAACTTGCTTCCGTCGTCACCAAAGAGTACGTTCAAGGCGACGGAAAAGGGGCGGAAGAATCGTCCGTAATCGAATCCGCCGATGACGAAACGAACGTCGTCGAGGATTCCGTTTCGGCGTCGTTAAGCGGCGAAACGAAGGAGGAAAAGTGATATGGTTGAAATGATAGTTCAGGCAATCAGAATCGGCGCGGTGTTCTTGTTCGGTTCGACGGGCGAAACGATTATCGAAAAATCGGGTCACCTCAATCTCGGAATCCCCGGCACTATGTGCCTCGGCGCGGTCGGCGGCTGTATCGGCGCAAACCTCGCTTACAACAACGGCGCAAGCGACTTCGGTGTTATCCTTATGGCTATCCTTATGGCTATGCTGTTTGCAGGCTTTATGGGCTTGATTTACGGTTTCTTTACGATTACGCTCAGATGTAATCAAAATGTCACGGGTCTTACTCTCACCACTCTCGGCACGGGCGTGCTCGGATTTTGGGGACGTATGATGGCAAAAGACGGCACGACCTTCGTTCGCGCAAGCAAATGCTTTACCGCACCTATGTTCGGCTCTGTCGGAGGCGACGCTTTTTCGCAAATCTTCCTTTCGCACGGCACGCTCATTTACGTTTCGGTCATAATTGCAATCATCGTCGCTTTCGTGTTGAGAAAAACGAGAAAAGGACTTTCTCTTGCTGCTGTCGGTGAAAATCCTGCGGCTGCTGACGCAGTGGGTATCAACGTCATAGGCTACAAATATACCGCTTGCGTACTCGGCGCGGCAATAGCGGGACTCGGCGGAGCGTGCTACATCTTGACTTGCACGAGAGGTTCGCTCGAATACGTCGTTGACGCTTTCGGTTGGCTCGCGGTTGCGCTCGTCATATTCTCGTTGTGGCGTCCGGGTATCGGCATTATCGGTTCGTTTATATTCGGCATGCTCTACATCGTCGCTTCGTACGACGTTATCCCGACCTCTCTTGCAGGCAAGGAAATCGTGCAAATCATTCCTTATGCGGTTACGGCACTCGTGCTTATCGTCATTTCGTTCTTCAACAAGCGCGAAACTCAACCGCCGGCGGCACTCGGAACGTCTTATTTTAGAGAAGACAGATAAGGGATTGCGCCGGATGCAAAACACTTGTCACCCATCTTTTCAAGATGGCTTGACAAATATTTTGGCGCAAACGTCCTGTCACAAACAAATCAGAGCATTTGTTTGTGACGTAAGGGGTTGCAACTTTGAGGCGGCTCGGCAGTTGCAACGGCGGAAGTTGATGCTCACAACGATTCTTCGTCGCTCTATATTATTCGGCTCCACCTGTCTACGAGCAACGTCTCGGAGGCTGCGAAGCCGAATGATTCAAAAGTTATCAAGCAAACTCTGCAATAAAATATTAAAACAAAATAAATTTGTTTATTTGAAATGCAATAAAACCAAAAATCCCTCGCATTTGCGAGGGATTTTTAATTTCAATCGTTAATGATTTTCCATAAATTATCATATAAATCAGTCTTCGAATTTCTCGACGGTTATGCCTGCTTCGTCAAAAAGTTGCATTGAAAATTCGTCGGGGTAGGGATTCTTGTACACGACTCTCTTTATGCCGCTGTTGATGATGATTCGAGTGCAGATTGTGCAGGGCTGGTGCGTACAGTAAAGCGTTGCGCCGTCAACCGAAACGCCCAATTTCGCCGCTTGTGCGATTGCATTTTGCTCGGCGTGGACGGCATAGCATTTTTCCGCGCAAGTGCCGCTTTTTATGCCGAGCCTATCACGCATACAATAGCCTTTGTCGCGACAGTTGAGGATTCCCGCAGGCGCGCCGTTGTAGCCGGTCGTCAAGATGCGCTTGTCTTTGACGATAATCGCGCCAATCGCTCTGCCTTCGCGCGCGCAACTCGTCCAAGTGGACACAAGTTCTGCCATATCCATAAAACGTTTGTCCCAGTTATTCATTTTGCACCTTCTTTTTGTTTATAATGTGATATTATCACAAAATACAGCATTATTCAACAAGGTCTTTGCAAAAATGTGATGAAAAACACAAAAAAACATTGCATAGAATATTGACATTTGGCAACCTATGGTATAAACTGTTAGCAGTCAGTCGGAAAGACTGCTAAAAACCAAATTCAAACTCGACATCGGAGGCATAACATGACAATAAAACCATTGTTTGACAAGGTTGTCATCAAGGCAATCGAAACTGATGAAAAAACCGCAAGCGGAATCGTTCTTCCCGGCGCGGCAAAAGAAAAACCCCAACTTGCAAGAGTTATCGCGGTAGGCCCCGGCGGCACTATCGACGGCAACGACGTAAAAATGCAAGTCAAGGTGGGCGACACCGTTCTTTATAGCAGATACGCAGGCAGCGAGTTCAAACTCGACGGCGAAGAAGTCGTCATCGTAAGTCAATCCGACATACTCGCAATCGTTGATTAAGGAGGCTATTTATGGCAAAGCAATTCAAATACGGCGATGACGCAAGAAAGGCTCTCGAAGCAGGCGTCGACGCTTTGGCAAATACCGTTAAAATCACTCTCGGTCCGAAGGGCAGAAACGTCGTTCTCGACCGTCCGTACGGCTCGCCGCTCGTGACGAACGACGGCGTTACTATCGCAAAAGACGTCGTTTTGGCAGACCCGTTTGAAAATATGGGCGCACAAATTATAAGAGAAGTCGCAACCAAGACCAACGACGTCGCGGGCGACGGCACTACGACCGCTTCCGTTTTGGCGCAAGCAATCGTAAAAGAAGGCTTGAAAAACGTTGCCGCAGGCGCAAATCCTATGGTGCTTAAACGCGGCATTATGAAGGCAACCGAAGCCGCCGTCGAAGAACTTAAAAAGATAAGCAAGGACGTTGAGGACAAGACCGCTATCGCGCAAGTCGCTTCCATTTCCGCAAGCGACGAAAAGATAGGTCAACTCATTTCCGACGCTATGGAAAAGGTCGGCAAAGACGGCGTAATCACCATCGAGGAAGGCAAGGCTATGACCACCGAACTCAACGTTGTGGAAGGTATGCAATTCGACAGAGGCTACGTTTCGCCGTACCTCGTCACCAACACCGACAAGATGTCCGCAGAACTCGACAATCCCGTTATTCTCATCACGGACAAGAAAATCAGCAATATTCAGGAACTTCTTCCGCTTCTCGAACAAGTGCTTAAAAACGGCTTGAAATTGCTCATCATTTCCGACGACATCGAAGGCGAAGCGCTCACGACTATCATCGTCAACAAACTCAAAGGCGTGTTCAACGTCGTTGCGGTCAAAGCACCGGGATTCGGCGACAGAAGAAAAGCGTATCTCGAAGACATCGCAATTCTTACCGGCGGCACTTATATTTCCAGCGACCTCGGTTACGAACTCAAAGACGTCACGCTCGATATGCTCGGCAGAGCAAAATCCGTACGTGTGGATAAGGACAACACGACCATCGTCGGCGGCGCAGGCGCAAGCGAAGACATCGCCGCAAGAGTTGCGTCCATTCGCGCTCAAATGGCAGAATCCACGTCCGAATACGACAAAGAGAAACTTCAAGAGCGTGTTGCCAAACTCGCAGGCGGCGTTGCGGTTATCGGCGTAGGCGCGGCAACCGAAGTCGAAATGAAAGAAAAGAAACTTCGTATCGAAGACGCTCTCAACGCAACTCGCGCGGCAGTTGAAGAAGGTATCGTCGCGGGCGGCGGCACTGCGTTGCTCTCGATTATTCCTCAAGTCAAGAAGGCTTGCGCAAAACTCGAAGGCGACGAAGCAACGGGCGCAAAAATCGTTCTTCGCGCTCTCGAAGCACCCGTACGTCAAATCGCCGCAAACGCCGGTATCGACGGCGGCATAGTCGCAAACACCATTATGTCCGCAAAGAAAGCCAACTACGGCTTCGACGCACAAAAAGAAGTCTACTGCGATATGGTCAAAGCAGGCATTCTCGACCCGACCAAAGTAACGCGTAGTGCGCTTCAAAACGCCGCTTCCGTCGCGTCCACTTTGCTCACGACCGAAAGCCTTGTTACTGACATAAAAGAGCCTGCGGCGGCGGGTGGTGGAAATGCCGCCGGCATGTCCGACATGTACTAAAAACGCCTGATTGAGTGAATAACTGTGTCAACGCCCCTCGTTTATCAATTCACGTACGCCTATGTACGTTAGGATTGCTATCCGAGGGGCGTTTCCTTGCTCTTCATCTAAATATCGCGTTTTTAGAAAATTTCTTTACAAGAGTGTAGAGCGAATTATATTTCCCCCTTCCTCACGTGTTTCCCCTACCGCCGTTCCCCCTCTGCATAAATTTGAGG
>OHEU01001037.1_pt1 | contig 13511 bp, 10 predicted proteins | sample 1567341 | NCBI WGS metagenome assembly OHEU01 (sample SAMEA3879524, study PRJEB24766) | human gut metagenome | biome: human-associated habitat; feature: feces | place: USA | collected 1985/1987 | reverse complement strand
CCAATAAGTAATTTATCTTATTAAAAAATATATCTTAGAGATTATTTCTGCTTTCCCAAAGATGATTTTTTACCACCATAATTGTTAATATCGTAGAGTTTTCCATTCTTGTCTACAGCCAGAAGCTTTAGAGGTGAGGTACAATGCTCAATAATTCCATCATTTCCTACATTTAAATAGTCTTGTGAATAAGTGATTGCTGCAATTTTTTTATCTGAATTGTTTTTCATAAGTATAACATCATAGTTATCTCTTTTCAAACCTTTTTGTATAAAACTTAGAGAATTTAGCCCAATATTCGCCAGCACACTTTCGTTTGAATGGTTATCTAAAGCGATTTCATCATTTTTGAAATTTTTACTGTTTGATTGAAGTATATTACCCGCTTTATCCTTAAAAGATCTTGATGGTACTTCTTCGAGTGAAGTTGCAGCAAATCCGCTGAGCCAATCAAACTTCAATCCTGAATTAGGAACTTGTAGATGTTTAACTTCTGTATATACATCGAACATCGCTTGTTTACCTTCCTCCAACTCGTTATATTGTACAGCATATTTTTCTCCGTTATATTCAACATAACCAAATTTGCTCTCGCTGTCGGGCTTTAAAAATGTAACTTTGCCTTTTGTAATTTCTACTTTATTATCGCAATACGGAACGTGATATGTTTTTAAGTTTTTTCTATCCTTGTCTTTTTCATATAATTCAAGCTTGAATGGACCATATCCATTATATGTGTTGTATTTGTTCTTTTGTTTTTGAGATTTGGATATATTGTTCGACTTTTCTGTTTTTGAAGAGGATGTAAACGAGTCACGTTTTGTTTTACTTGCAGTTGGGGTTGACTTAGCTTTTGTAACGGTCTTTGTACTGCTTGTTTTTGCGACTGTGTTCGTCTTTGCATTTGAAGTTTTAGCCTGCGTGTTTGATATTGTGCTCGTCTTTGCTGTTGAATTTTTCGATACTGTATGTTTTGCCGTTGAACTCTTTGAAGCCGTGCTTGTCTTTGCTGTTGAAGTCTTTGGTGCTGTCTGCTTTGCTGTCGGCGTTGAACGTGTGAATGTGTCACGCCTTGGTGCGGAAGAGGTCTGCCTGCTCTGTGTCGGTGTGCTTGCTCTTTGGGTCGAACCCGAACGTTGAGCCGATGAGGGCTTTTTCGGTACGCTCGGTTTTGAATACGAACTGCTTCTTGCTGCGTTTGATGATGTTCTGATTGCCATTGTAATTGCTTCCTTTCAATGTTAAAATAATGTCTGTACAAACGGAATTATATTCCATAAATGTGTACATTTATATTGTAACATTTTGTCAGAAAAAAGCAATATCCATATTTTACAATTAAATATGTAAATTTTAGGTTATTTTACCAAATTAATAGGATTACTTCCGATCTATGGTAAAAATGCAATCTGCACAGCAAAGCAAGCTTCCTATGAAATATAAAAACCCGAGAAAATGCATCATTTTTCGCCAGAACCCTCGTCAATAGGGGAGTATACCCCGGCTCTAAGCATATTCTACCACAAAATAACATCTTTTGCAATATAAAAAGCCGAGTTTTACCGAAAAAAGCTTGACCGAAAAGATCGAATATACTATAATAAATATATACAGCATAAAAAACAAACCGCTTTTTGCACAAAAACAACCTCCCAACTGCCTTTAAAACCGCATAAAACCAACAAATCTCGGAAAAAATCAAAAAATGAAATGAAAATAGAGAACCGTAGAGAAAACGAGCAAAACAGAGAGATTTAGAGAGATTGGGGGATATATTTTAAAAATTCGGCAAAATGACAATTGACAACCGTCCGTACGCCGTGTATAATAATAAACGTTGTGTCCGACGTGTATCAGAATGTAAGTGGAGTTGCCTGCATTGAATGATATCAGTTCGGCAATATCTACTAAAAATAAAAGGAGAATGACTATGTCAACTTATATGCCTAAGGCTAACGAAATCAGCCGTAAGTGGTATGTTATTGATGCAGAGGGCAAATCCCTCGGTCGTGTAGCAGCTGCTGCAGCATCAATTCTCAGAGGCAAGAATAAGCCTACCTTCGCACCTCATGCAGACTGCGGAGATAACGTTATCATCATCAACTGCGCAAAGGCAGTTCTCACAGGAAAGAAGCTTGAACAGAAGACTTTCAAGTGGCACACAGGCTGGATCGGCGGACTTAAGGAAACCAAGTACAGCGATATGATGAAGAATAATCCGGAAAAGGCAATGACAATTGCTGTAAACGGAATGCTTCCGAACAACACACTCGGCAGAGCAGCACTCACAAGACTCAGAACCTATGCAGGTGCAGAGCACGAGAACGCAGCTCAGAAGCCTGAAATGATCGAAATATAAGGAGGAAGCCGAAATGTACGAATCTAAACAGCCTTATTTTTATGGCACAGGCAGAAGAAAAAGCTCCGTTGCAAGAGTAAGAGTTTACGCAGGCAGCGGTAATGTTACTATCAACGGAAGAAATATCGACGATTACTTTGGACTTGAAACACTCAAGCTCCTCGTTAGACAGCCTCTTACACTCACAGAAACAGCTGATAAGTTCGACATCGTTTGCACAGTTGCAGGCGGCGGCGTAACAGGTCAGGCAGGCGCTATCCGTCATGGCCTTTCCAGAGCACTCCTCCAGTACGATGCTGAACTCCGTCCTGTTCTCAAGAAGGCAGGATTCCTCACTCGTGACCCAAGAATGAAGGAAAGAAAGAAGTACGGCTTAAAGGCTGCCCGTCGCGCTCCTCAGTTCTCAAAGCGTTGATTGTTGCCCTTACAAATCACGTATTTACGTGCTTTGGGGCGAGCTTATCACCACTTTGGTCAATTAACCAACATCATAACCGCTGTGTTTATGCATAGCGGTTATTTTTGTGCCTAATACTAAACACCAATAAAATACAGGAAAAAATCTGCGCCGAAATCACATATATCCAAGATTGTCGGCTTGATTTTTTCCAAATTTTAAATGGTGTTTAGTATAAAATATTACCTTGAGGTAATGAGCAGAATAAACAACAAGCTGCTTGAAATCGCTGGACAATAAAAATCATCATAAAAAAGAACGTTTTTTACTAATCTTTATACTAATTTCAAACCGTTCTATAGACAAGGACAGCAGATAGAATTTCATCAATCAAGGAAAGTGACCGCAGACAGGCTGTCGCCTGACAAGGGAACTTGACGCCGAGTGATGAAATTATAGCTGTTGTATCTGTCTATAGGTTGGTTTGAAATTAGTATTAATCATTCTGTCGGCAAAGTCGGAGGATAGAATGCCGGAAATTCCGGAAACACAGCAGTCGGGCTGTCGCACGGCAAGGAAGCCTGACGATGAGTGGCTGCGTTATAGCTGTTAAATTTGTCTACAGGTTGGTTATAGATTAACATTACCCTTTTATAATCAAAAAATATCCTGCCAAGTTCGACAGGATATGTATGTGCTTGATATATTCTTTGGAGCAAGACCACACAAAGCCATAAACCATCTATGTGTGGATTTGCCATAAAAAAGAGAGCTGGACCATAACGGTTCAACTCTCATTTTTTTACGCCTTAGCTTCAACTTCCGCATGCTTTTCTTCGCCGGGAAGAGGTTCGCCCTTGTAGAGGAGCTTGAGAATGATCGGTGTTACGATCGAGGAGCATATAATAAGCAGGATAACTGCTACGAAATACTTCTGATCCATAAGTCCTACGTTAAGTCCCTTTGATGCGACGATAAGCGCAACTTCGCCTCGTGTCATCATTCCGACACCGACCTTTAAGCTGTCTTTCCAGCTGTTCTTCGCAAGCTTTGCTGTAAATCCGCAGCCGATGACCTTTGTTATAAGAGAAACTATAACGAAAAGTATCGAGAACACGATGAGTTCGCCCGTCATATCAGCAAACGATGTTTTAAGTCCGATATTTACAAAGAAGATAGGTCCGAAGATCATATAGGAGCTGATATCCATTTTCTGAGCAACATAATCACTGTCCTTGATGCTGGAGAGAATAATGCCTGCTGCATAAGCACCTGTGATGTCTGCAATGCCGAAAAATTCTTCCGCAACAAAGGACATAAGGAGTGCAAATGCGAGTCCGAATATCGGGATACGTCTTCTGTGCTCATACTTCTTGTTGAGCAGTTTGAAAAGCTTGTAGACAAGTATTCCGACGCCTATCGTAACAACGAAGAAAAGAAGTATCTGGATAAGAACCTTGCCGATGCTTGAATTGCCCGAAGCATCGCCGCCCGAAAGACTGATAACGAATGTGAGCACGATGATGCCGATAACATCATCAATAATAGCGGCGCTGAGGATAAGAGTTCCGATCTTGCCCTTCAAGTGGCCAAGCTCTCGGAGCGTCTGGACACTGATAGTTACCGATGTTGCCGTCATGATCGAGCCGATGAAGAGCGCACGGAAGAACTCATTTGAACCGATCTCGGGGAAACCGCCATACATGAGCAGTGAGAACAGAACAAAGCCTCCGAGCAGCGGAACTGCAACGCCCACGCAGGCAACAGCCAATGCGAGAGGGCCTGTGCGGATAAGCTCTTTCAGGTCAGTTTCAAGTCCTGCAGAGAACATCAGCAGCACAACGCCAATCTCTGCCATCTGATTGAGAAAATCAGACGGCTGGACAATATTAAATATTGCGGGGCCGATAAGAAGACCTGCGATGATCTGCCCAACGACCTGCGGCGCTTTGCATTTTTTTGCAAGAAGTCCCATAAACTCCGCCGCAAAGATAATTATCGCCAAATTTCTAAAGATTTCCATAAAATCCCCTCTTTTTTATAATTTTTAACTTTATAATTATAGTATCAGAATATTAACATAGTAATAATTATCTGTTACATTTATATTTCTGTAAGATATTCAGCTAAACTAACAACTGCCTAAAATAATTACAGCCGTCTATTGTTAAAAATAGCGCAGGAACGCGTGAAAAGCCGAAGCCGCCATTGTTTATAGCGGCAGCTTCGGCTTTTATTTTTTGAGTTGATCCGAATAGATTTTATAGTCGGGAATCACGGACGAAACAACTGCATAAAACTTCGGCGAATGGTTCGGCTCGATAAAGTGCGAATACTCGTGGACGAAAACGTACTTCGCGCACTCTTTTGGATAGCAGATCAGCCTTGTGTTCATCACGATGAAGCCGTCCGTAACGTGACAGCTTCCCCACCTTGACTTCATTTTGCGTAGTTTTACCGGGACTTTTCCGATGCCGTACTTTTCGGCGAAAAGCTGTGAAACCTCGTCATTAAGCTCTCTGAAAAGCTCGACCGTACTATTATAGTAGAAATTGCGCAGAAGGATCTGTATATAATCCACGCTTTTCGTGTCGAATGTCAGTATCACAAGCTTACCGTCCCCGATGAAAATCCTGTCCTCTATCCCCTGCCGGATTTCAACGGTCAATTCTTCACCAAGAAAGCTTATTTTATCACCGTTTTCGTATGTTTTCGTATCATCATACTCGGTAAAACTGTACCTTCGCTCCGAGGATAATCTTTCGACGGAATTTTTGATGAAATCATACCTCGACCGCACGAAATCATCGATAAACTTTGCCGTTACACGGTTCGGAGCGGAAACGCTCACGCTCCCGTCCGCTTTTACGCGCATATTTATGTTTTTGACTATTTTTCGGACGAGTGTATAGTCTATCACCTCGCCGCCGCAGTCTACGCTGCGTTTTTCATTCATTATGAATACACCTCATCAACAGTCACGACGAGATTCAGACGCGGGTCTTTTTCAGCGACCCTCTTTTTCAGCTCGTCAACTATTTTTTTACGTCCATTCTCGTCGAAATTATCGCGGATAACCATATCGAAGATGGTGTTTATTACTTTATCGCCGTTAGTTATTCTGAAATCATGTATTGATATGCTGTCGTCTATCTCTTTTGCCGTATCGAGTACAAGCTTTTTCAGTGCAAGAACAGTTTCGTCCTTGTCGGCAACGGGATCCATGTGGATAACAAGCATTATCCCGAGCTTTTCGGTAACATCGCGCTCTATCTCGTCAATGACTTCGTGCGCGTGGACGATATTGGAGTTTTCGGGTACTTCGGCATGGACGGAGGCGAATTTTCGTCCCGGACCGTAATCGTGGATGATGAGGTCGTGGATACCGCAGATCTCATCGGCTTTCAGAATTTCGTCCGTTATCTGCTGTATAAGCTCGGGCGAAGGTGCTGTTCCGAGAAGAAGCCCGATGGTTTCGCGCGTGAGGTCGAAGCCGCCGTACATTATGTAAACTGCGACTATAATGCCGATATATCCATCGATTGAGAACGGGAGAAAATAACCTACCGCTGTCGCAACGATAACGGCGGAAGTCGAGATAACGTCGTTTATACTGTCGCGCGCGGTCGCTCTCATTACGGACGAGTCGATTTTTTTGCCGATATAGGTATAAGCGCAGTACATCCAGAGCTTCACGAGCAGTGAAAGCGCAAGAATTATCATCATCGGCAGGCTGAACGATATCTGCTCCGGGTGAAGAATTTTGTCAAACGATGATTTGAAAAGCTCGAAGCCGACAAGCATTATAAGAAATGCTACAATAAGCGAGGATATATATTCCAATCTGCCATGACCGTAAGGGTGTTCACGGTCGGGGCGGCGGTTGGAAAGCTTCGCACCGATTACTGCAACGCAGCAGCTTCCCATATCGGAGAGGTTATTGAACGCGTCTGACATAATTGCGATACTTTTCATTGCCATTCCGATAAAAAGCTTCACGCCGAACAGGAAAAGGTTGCATATACCGCCGAGTACGCCGCCAAGCACGGAATAGCTCTCGCGGACTTTTTTATCCTCGGTTTTTTCATAATTTTTCACGAATGTCTTTACCAGCAGTTTTATCATAATTGTCACCCCAAAAATATAATACTAATTTTTAATCAAAGTGTAGACAAAAAATCGGCGCAAAACCCATATAAAGCTGTTACAACAGCTACGAGCTTTTGCTTGATTTTTTGTACACTTTCAGTTTAAAAATTTGTATAAGGAAACGCTGACCAAGCAATCGGCAAATGAATGCGTTGATCAGCGTTTTTTACTCTTTGATTTTTTCAGGCAGCTCGGTTACTTCTTTATGCGGTATCTCTTCTTGGTTCTTTCAACGAACTTTGTCTTCTTCGCGATAGGAAGAGCATCGGGTATCGATGTGATAAGGAGAACGCCCGTATTGAAGCTTCCCGAATATCCGCCCGAGCCTGAAGCGCCGCTTCCCGATGTAACATCATCGAGGTTATCCTTGTAGATGACGAATGCAAACGGTGAGCAGCTTGCGGTTGTGAACTGAACGCACCATACTCCGCCGACATCTACGATAGCGCTCGGAAGCACTTCAAGGTCGGTCGAGTTGATGAAGATATTATCGGAAACAGTGTCCTCGATGATCTCCGTTCCGTCGTCCTTAAGGTGGATAACTGTGATATAATCGCGGTAATCCTTCATAACATCGGGTACGGGAACTGTGAATGTTACGTTGAAGCCGTCATTCGGTTCGACCTCGACAAGTGTATTTTCGAGATAGAGCGAGATATCGAACGGGTAAACAATGAAGCTCTTCAAGCCGTTTGCATAACCGCGGAGGACTTCCTTTACGGCTCTTGTCGATTCGTCATTGACGGAAAAATAAGCATCAACGGGTTCATCAAATGCTTCGTGGTTTGCAGCCGCTGATATAAGCTCGCTGTGTGAGATGCCATAAGGCGCTGTGCCCTTGATGTTGATAGTATAGTCAACATCTGCGGCATTTCCCGAAGTAGGGATAGCACTTACTGCGAGTGAATAGTCACCGATAACTCTTACACCGTTGACGAATTTATATCCTGCGACCATATAGGTGTACTTCTTGCCGTTTTTAAGTCCCGTGTGTTCATATGCGCCCTTTGAAACAATGCTCAATGGCTGGAAGTCGCCCGTGTTGTCGTCATAAACATAGACGATATAGCCGTCGACACCCTTTGTTGTTGACCATTTGAGCGCAACTGTCCTGTTTCCGGGAGTTGCAACGAGGTCATTCGGAGGCGGATAGCTTGCACCGATGCGGACCGTTATCGTATTTGTCTTACCACTGACTATCTTCTGATTATTATCGAGCTTATAAGCTACTACATAATATGACCATGTTTCGCCCTCGGTGAGACCGCTGTGGATATAGGAGTTCTTGGAAACATCAATTTCCAGCTTCTTTCCGCTGTCAGAAGTGCCGTAAACGGTATAGCCGCTTGCGCCTGTTACCTTTGTCCAGCTGAGGATAGCTGAATTCTCATTTGTAGTTACCGCAAAATCGATAGGTGTTGCGACAGCGCCGCCTACAACAGCGGAAACAGTAACGGACTGAACTCCGTAAACAGAAGAACCGTTTACATTTTTATATGCAACGACATAGTAATAATATGTCTTGCCGGGGGTAAGTCCCGTGTGGAGGAACTCACTCTTTGTGACGTTAAAGGTTTCGGTCTTTCCGTCACATTTAGCATAGATGATGTAACCCTCTGCGCCTGCAACATCGCTCCAGTCGAGCTTTATCTGTCTGTCGCCCGATGTTGCAATGAGGTCAACGGGCATTCCCACCGAGCCGCCGATAGTAACGGTTTCGGTATTTGAACGGTCGCCCTCGAAATACTGGACTGTACCGTCAGAAAGCACGGACGAACGGTAAGGAACAACATAGTAGCTGTAGGTCTGACCGTATTTTACATCGGTATGCGTGTATGAATTTGCAGTGATATCCTTGCGGATAGTACTGCCGTTGTTTGTGATATAGAGATAATAGCCTGTGTAGTCGCCCGTTGCCTTTGTCCAGGAAAGCTTGACTGCATCGCCGTCCTGAACAGCGGTGAGGTCAGTAACTTTCATAATTGGTTCGCCGACAACTGCATAAGCAAGGTTTGATGCATCGGTCTTTTTAGGCTCGGAAAGTCCCGAAACACGCTTTGTGCCCTTAACTGAAAAAACGTAAAGGTCGCCTGCACGAAGTCCCGAAAGCTCATACTTTGTTCCGGTAAGGTTCTCTGTAGTTGTGGAGAGCAGATTACTGTTCTTGTCATAGCGCTTGACAGTAAGCTCATAACCCGTAGCCGTGTCAACGGGATCCCAGGTTACTGTGATATTGCCGCTTGACGTAACAGCCTTTACATTCTTGGGAGGGTCAAACGGAGTTGTTATCTTGACAGTGTAGCCCTCGGGATTCGGCTGAAACTCACTCGCCGGGCGCTTTACAACATTAGACGGGTCGGACGGATCTGCTGTAAGGACATAAGATCTTACACGGAAAGTGTAATTGATATCGGGAGTGAGGTTGTGAACAGTATAAGAGAACTTGTTCGCCTGACCGCTTACCGCAACATCGGCAGCCTTCTGTGTGATCTCTCTTGCATTATCGGTGAAAGCCTCATCATAAAGTGAAGCGTATGTATCATTGTATTCGCCCGAGAAGTTTTCCTTTATATAGGAAAGCGCATTGTCGATATCAGCCCATGTGACTTCACTGTGAGCAGCCTTGACCTTTTCAACAGCTTTGGATTCAATATTCTTTGTGACTTCCTTGAGCGTATCTGTCTTGATGTACTGGATATCGAAGCCGACAGCCTTGGGGTCGCTGCATATCCACGAAATTTCGGCGAAATCATCTCCCGAAACTACCTGAATGGTGTGAGGAGCATAAAGCGTTTCCATCGCGAGCTTCTTGGAAACGACCGCAGGAGGAGCGCTGTTTTTGCCGCCCGCATTCGGGTTTTTGGAATTTACAGCTGTGAGATAGTATGTATATTCGGTGTCATAAGCGATATTCTGATCGGTATATGTTGAAGTTGTTCCGTTGGTAACAGTTGCAATGACTTTTCTGCCGCTCACAGGCTCAGAGCCGTATTTGAATGTACGCTCGATGATATAACCCGTAGCATTTTCAACGGGATCCCAAACGAGAACAAAATCAACGCCATTCTGCGTTACCGAGAAATTCTGCGGAACAGCTGTGTTCGTGTAAACAGACGCAGCGTTGGAATCGATGCTGCTGTCTGTACCTGCGCCGGGAGTATGACCCGTGATGAACAGACCGCTCTTTAACTCATAATCGGCTGTGGAATTTACTCCGCTTCCCGTTTCCCACCTTACGGGAACAATATAATATTTGTATCCCGTTGTAGGCTTAACTCCGCTGTCGGTGGTATCTTCAAAAACAAGATCACCGTAGCTGAGTGTGGGAGCATCGACAGTAGCAATAAGCTTATACAACTTATCAGAGCCTGCATATTCGCTTCTGTAAACAAGGTAGCCGAGGGTGCCAGCCGGAGGATTGCTTCCGAGCCTTACTTCAACGCTGTCAAGCTGAGTACCGGTATCATGATTATAGACAGCAGTTGCCTTTACATCGGCAAGTCTTCTCGTAGGGAGATCCATTGTGTTGGAATAATGCGGGATAGTTGCTGCCTTTGAAGCAGATGTCAAATCATTTTTACTGGGTATAGATGTGTATTTCTTGTTGCTGTCATAAGAACCTGGGTAATAGACCTGAACATTTGTCCCTGCCTGATAAAGCGGAACATCGATAAAGCCGTCCGCACCGTCATCGGATTGAACTGTTCTTTCAGGATAAGATACTGTTTTCGGCGTTGGATTTCCGCTGTTTTTAATATAACCGTTTTCGTCAAGCTCATATCCGACAACAAATTTACTCTTGGTGTTGCTGTAAGCTACCCACTGCTGGTTTGCAGTAAGTACAAATCTATATTCTGCATCGGGGTCAAGATCTGTAACCTCAATATACTCTGAAAGGTTGGCAAAATTTTCCTTTTTTACATTATTGCCCTTCCAACTTGAACCGGTATTGCATCGTTTGAACTGCGTTTTTCCGTCCTTTGTTATAAACGCCCATACTTCAATTGTAGTAAGAATACCGTCTGTTTTGCTCTTTGTACTGTTGCCGTCGAACACAAACTGCGATGGGAGAGCATCACCGCCCGTACCTCTTGTATAATCAGCCTTATTCCACTGAATTTTACAGCTTGTAGCAGTGATATCAGTTATAGCCTTTATCTTTGGAGCGATAAAATTATCAAAAGGAATGCTTATATCGAATACAACGCTCGTATCATTGTCAATGCTTACAAAAACGCTGTCCTTAAGATTAATGCCAGTCCAATCTCTCGGCATATCGGCGGCAAAAGACTCGATAGACGGGAAAACGGCCGGCACGAACATCATCACGCAGGCGAAGCTCAGAACGACCGACATCAATCTCGGCATAAAGCCTTTCTTCACATAGACTATGTCATCTCTCCGTGTTCGACTGTGCTTTTCGCGAGCCTTTATTCCGAGGAAATTTCCGTCCTTATCGGAAAGAGCAATGTCCAGATTGCATACAATAGAATAGAAAAGCTTAACAAGACCTGCTGCGGCAAGACAAGGCAGGAGCAGAAACACGTTTTTTTCCGTAGTATCGGAAAGCTTCCTTAAAATTTTTTTACGTCTATTAAAATCAAACATATACACCCTCCGTAAAGTAATATGTGCAAATTACTAATTGTATAAAAGGAAGTCATTTGCATAACAAAATGATCCCATAGATATTTATTAGATTATAACATATTATGAAAAATTTGTCCAGTACAGCAGAGTAAAATTTTGCACAAAAATATGCTTTTTATAACAGCATTTTCTTCAATTCCTCAAAACGAAGCCTGAATCCCTCACAGATAGCCGCCGCAGGAACGGAAAGCAGAAACCAGAATGCCGAAAACATCACGCATATCTGTCCGAACAGATTGAGGGGCTGAGATGAATAGTCCCACACGTTCCAGCCGAGAATCAGGTTCACCACACAGCCGACCAGCAGCTCGAACGAGGTTATGACCGTGCAGCCGTAGATGCACTTCGCGAGCATACCCTCATCGGGGTGCGCCGTAAAATGGCGGTACATTATCAGCAGACACGCTCCGCCCGTGAGTGTCATACTCCAGTGCGTAAATCCGCGGAAAAGTATCTCTATCATCGAATAGATAAGTCCGCCCGACAGAAAAACCGTCAGATCTTCCACAAAAGCTTCTTTTTTCTTCATTTTTCGACCGCCTTTCGCCAAAATTTCCAAGCAAAAATATTATGTCCGAATCATGCAGAAGAAATAAGCGGAAATATTTCTGAAAAAAGGCGTTTTTTTCTTATTTTCGTGTTTCTTTCATTAAATCAACACAAACAAAGGTTATTATATAATCATTCCAAGGGAAACATAAAAGTACCGAGGAAATAAAAAAGACAATTTCTAATTTCCATATTCTCCCTCTTTTCATTTTCAGCCGCACTGATAACAGTCGGTGCGGCACAAGTTAAAACGACCTTTGGCAAGTGTCTGTCGCTTCGCTCCACCGCAAAAACGGTAAACGGTCTTTTATATAAATAGCCGACAGCGGAAATATTCGCACATACAATGTCGGCGGCAAAAAATTATCCAATATTTTGGTTTACATATATCCCCCGAAAATTCCTCTTTTCAAGAAGATCAGATCGAAGAGTTTCCCCTCTCTTCGGTCTGATCTTTTTTGCGTAAAGTATTGATTTCCGTAAAAGTGTGTGGTATAATAAGACAAATCGACATAATTTTTATGACGTTTAATTTTTGACAGGAAGTGGAATTATGAAGTATCCTATTTTATTGGTTCACGGAATGGGTTTTCGCGATGACCGCACAGTCGGCTACTGGGGAAGAATTCCCCGAAAGCTCAAAGAAAACGGATTTTCGGTGTATCTGAGCGGTCAGGACAGCAACGGTTCTATCGAATCGAACTCACGCAAGGTCGCCGAAAGCATAGACAGAGTGCTTAAAACCGAACGCACCGACAAGGTGAACATCATTGCCCATTCAAAGGGCGGACTTGAAGCAAGATACGCCGCATCAAGCCTTGGATATTCGGACAAAATAGCATCGATAACTACCTTGTCAACGCCGCACAACGGCTCAAAAACGGTGGATAAGCTTATGAAAATTCCCGAGCCGCTCATAAAAGGCGGCTGCAAAGCGACCGACCTCTGGTTCAGACTGCTCGGGGACAAAAATCCCGACACTTTCAGCGCGATATGCTCATTCCGAACCGAGGACGCGCGGCGTTTCAATGAGCAAAATCCCGATATCGGGACGATATATTATCAAAGCTACGCCTTTCTGATGAAGCACAGCCGCTCCGATATGCTTATGTGGCTGCCAAACCTTGTCGTCCGACACTGGGACGGCGAGAATGACGGTCTGGTCTCGCCCGAATCGGTGAAATGGGGCAATTTCAAGGGTGTTGTTACGGGTGTCGGCAGCCGCGGCGTTTCACACTGCGATGAAGTCGATATGCGCAGATGCAGGCTTTCGTGCAAAAAGGGGAACGGCGTTTCCGACATATCCGATTTTTATGTTGGCATCGCAAAAGAGCTTGAACAAATGGGATTTTAATAGTAAGAACCTGTCTTCATAAGAAATGTGTGCGGATTTTCGAGCATAATTTT
>OHEU01001035.1_pt1 | contig 13542 bp, 9 predicted proteins | sample 1567341 | NCBI WGS metagenome assembly OHEU01 (sample SAMEA3879524, study PRJEB24766) | human gut metagenome | biome: human-associated habitat; feature: feces | place: USA | collected 1985/1987 | reverse complement strand
GAAAATGAACCATATTAGTACTGATATATATAAATAATTTAGATCATTTACTTATGAAAAAAAACAGAAATCTTTTCCTTTTGTCTGCGCTCTTGTTTTCTCTACCTTTATGGGCACAGACGGAAGATGACGCAAAGAATGCTGCAAAGAAATTCTTGCAGGAGAAAATGGCTATTACAAATGTAAAGTTGACTTCTGTAGTGGTCGGTGAGAGTGCAAATTTGGCAAAGTCTGCCAATGGTGTAAAAACTGCATCTTCGTCAGAAAGCGGATTATATGCTTTTAATATGGATGGTGGAGGTTTTGCATTGGTATGTACTGGCAATGGAAATACGGCAGTTGCTGGTTATTCTGATACGGGAGAAATTGATCCGGACAATATGCCTGACGCTATGAAAAACTGGTTGAAAGGTTATCGAAAAGCAATGGCAGCATCTCGCAATTTGGATACAACAGAACCTGGTTGGGTTGGTCCTACGGTCAAGCCTGTAGCACCATTGCTCAAAACAAAATGGGGACAAAGTGCACCTTTTAATTGCAAGTGCCCTTCTAATGGAAAGCAAACTGCTGTTGCTGGTTGTGTGCCTGTTGCTTTGGCGCAGATTCTTAATTATTATCATCAAGACAGAAAGGGAGAAGGTCGTCTTTATTATTCTCATCTTGATTCAGAAACAGAGTATGATGTTGATTATTCTACAACTACTTATGATTGGAAGAATATGCTCAATGAGTATGATTCTAATGCTTCTAAGGTGCAAAAGGATGCTGTCGGTAAGTTGATACTTGAATGTGGTATAGCAAGTAAAGCAGAATATGGATATAGTGAGACAGAGGCTACCATTCCTTTTGTAGCTCTCAATAAGTATTACAACTATGAGTGTATGTTCATACCTCGTGAATATACTTATAGTTGGGATATGTTTACAGAAAGTAATTACTATATTTCTACGAAGAAATGGATGACTCTGATTCAAGATGAGTTGGAGGCAGGGCGCCCTATCATTTATTCTGCGACAGATGTAGAAGGTGGAGCTGGTATCATAATTGATCCTGCTACAAGTCACTGTTTTGTTTTGGATGGTATTGATGATCAGAATTATGTTCATGTGAATTGGGGATGGGCAGGATCTATGGACGGATATTATGATGTCGCAGTTTTAAATCCTGGTCTTTCTTTCAATTATCAGCAAGGATTCCGTTGCCAGCATGAGATGATTATTGGTATTCAACCTCGTAAAACAGATTATAAGGAAGAAGTTTATCAAACCTTTATTCCTTATGATTGGACAACAAGTAGAGGTGACGCAGTAGAAAGCAAGCCAAGCAATGGGTCCTCAACTTTGTCTGCTTCAGTTTCATCTTCAAACTCAGGCCCTTCTATGAAGAGTTATACTCCAAGTGTTATCACTTCCAAGTCATATATGTATTTTCATTTGACTCGCAACTCTTATGAGAGCAAGCAAACGAATTTTACTACAGTTTTGACAAAAGATGGAAATATCGTGAATATCTTGCCTGGAGGATATTATAATCAGAGTGTTTCTGGATTCCCAAGTATCAACCGTTGGAACTTAAAGCAAGGATTCAGCAAGGTTCCTGTCGGTTTGGCTGATGGTGTATATGATATTCGTGTAGCTTATAAGGATGATAGTGGAAATACATTGTTGTGTCCTTTCCCTAAGCAACTTATTCCAACCATGGAAATTGTAAATAATGGTGCAGGAATGATACTTAGAGGTCTGGAAGGTGAAGATTTGGATAAAAAACTTGTCATACAGGATATTAAGCCTGCAAGCGAAATTTTTGCTGGAACAACTTTCTATCTCTATCTTACTGGCAAAGGCTCATCTATGAAATCTAGTTTGCTGTTTAGAAATGTGGAGACAAATAAAGTTTATGGCTCTTATTCAGGCGCCAATAGCAGAAACTCTTTCTCTTTTTATCACATTTACGATGACTACACATCGACACAAATTGAAAAGTTTGTTCCAAAGAATGTAAATAATGGTTTCTCTATGCCTGCTGGACGATATAAGATAGAGTTGCCAGAGAATGAGACGTCTGTTTCTTTAGCAAAGGATTTTTATATAGATGTACAGGAGAAACCTAACTATCCTATTCTTGATGGTTCAGATTTGGCTTACTTAAAATATACAAATAAAAATGTGACTGATGAAGTAAATGATAGGGGGTATAATCTTGTACCTAACTATACATGTCTGACTTCAGTAGGTCTCAATTACAATTATGCCAACAAAAATACTGACCCTGTGGATTTGAAGTTATATCTTGTGAATCAAGATACTAAGGAGGAGAAGCTTCTTGATGTCATAAAAGATTGGGTTTATGAAGATAATATATATTTGAATCGTAGCTTGTTCCCACTTGAAGGAAATTATGAGTTTAGAGTACGTTATAAGACGCCTGATGGTGATCGTACTGGATTAATGCCTGCAGAGTATTACGGACGAAAGGCACATCATAACTATTGTTTCACCTACGATGAAAAAGAGTTGGGGCAATATTGTCAAATGGTTTCTGCTGAAGTCGTTGGTAATGTAGGTAGAAGTAGTGGAACTCAACTGAAGTTGGGATTGAAGACTTTTGAAGGTTATTCAGCTGTTAATGCTGTTGTTAAGGGACTTTTCTTTGATATGGATAAAGAAGAAGTTGTCGTGGATTCAGTGACAAAAATACGTTTGGATGATGGCGTGGTGACAAATGTCATGTTGAGTCCTAAACTGACACCAAATACAGAGTATCAAGTAGTCCTACTATATTATTACTATGATGTAAACAAAGGAATATACGACAATTTGCTCTATCCAGACAAGACTGCCGTAGAATTTACTTTGAAGGACAAAACGATTACTGGTATATCTAACGTGTCTGTATCCGCTAATGGTTTCTTCCAAGATGGCGAACAGGTATCAGTTTACGATTTGCAAGGAAGAAAGATCAAGAAAGTAGCTGCTTCCACTAATATGTGGACAGACTTGATGTCGTCGCTTCCTTCTGGAACATATATCCTAAAGTCGGCATCCAAGACTATTAAGTTTAAGAACTAATAATTATAATAAACTAAGAAAGTGATCTAAATTATTTATATAAGTAACTGTCTAGTAAAACTTTTTCAAACATAAATCAGGGCTGATATTTCTCACGAGGTATCAGCCCTTTTGGTTATCTTAGTTAACGAATTAGGTCTGCTTGTTTTTATATCAATAGTTCGTTAAAATTTGAGATAAAGACTAAGCAGCTTTACGCTGCCAGCCAAAGAGTTCTTTGATAGTATAACTAATTAACTTTCGGTTCGGTATACTCCGACACTTGTCGAAAATTAATTTAGCGATGTATGTACTCGCCATGATTTCCTTGAAAGAATCCATGGAATACGGCATCCCATTTTCCTTCATCATCACCCAAATGACAAGACGCACTTTCTGCTTCAATGCCTTTGAATAGGCTATGAGTGTGTTGGGTGTTCCTTCAAGTCCTTCAATATGTAGCTCAACCATGCGTGTAAGGTCAAGTTTCTTGTGATCGATTTTTTCCGTCAAGTGTCTTGGGACGTCCAGGCTTATTGGAACGAGGCCCCGTATATACATAATAGTATAGGCTCGCTGTGTCCCTGAAGTGGCTGACAAGATGGAAACCATACTCTTTGATTCCGTCCACAAAAGGACGGATGGAGAAGAAAGCGTCAGCTACAACAATATCGGTGACCTTCAACAAATCCTTCTTGTAACGCTTGATGACCGCTATGTAATGTTGCACGAGAGTCATGTTGCGCAGTTTCAACTCTCCTGTAGATGGAGTTTGATGGGCGCGCAGCATTATGCAGCTGTTGGCATAGACATCAACAAGAGCCGGTCCCATGATTTCAACTCGTTAACTTGTCAACTGACATACAAAACTTTTCGCCCAGCGCAAATCCTTCTTCATATAGGCGTTCAAGCTTGGCCGTATCTTTCGCCATGCGTGTCACCTCCATTGGGCGTTCGGGGCGTATGCATATTATTTGGCCAGCAGCTTCCATACGGTCAATCATCTCTAATTGTTTGTTGTAGGCCGCTATGCGCCTACTAAGGGCCACACGCAGGCGTGGATAGTTGCGGTAGATAAAGCGCGGTATTTTATAGTCGCGCCCTGTCTCGCGATAGCCCTTGTTGCGGGTGCACACCACCACATTAAAGGGGTGCCCCATATCGATAGCACGCTGCACGGGTATGCTGTCAACAATGCCACCATCGAGCATCGGAATACCGTCAACCTCAACAATCTTGCTCACATAAGGCAAGCTGCTCGATGCCCGTACAATGTCAAGGGCACGCTGGCGGTCGTGTTTCTCGCTAAGGTACATGGCTTGCCCCGTTTGGCAGTTGGTGGTAACCATCTCAAAGGTGCATTGGTTGTTGAAAAAGGTGTCGAAGTCGAACGGCAAATATTGGTTCGGAAATTTGTCGTACAGCAGTTCGCGGTCAAAAATACAACCTTGTGTCACCAGATGGCGTATGCCAATATAATTATAACGCGCCAGATAGTCGATATTTGAGATACGGGCTCTTCGTGGCTGATGGCTCATGTACGACATACCATTGCAGGCTCCTGCCGAAACAGCCACCACATAACGAAAATAAAGGTTGTGTTTCATGAAACCGTCAAGCACACCACTGGTAAACACACCACGCATGCCTCCACCCTCTAATACCAAGCCTGTATTCCTATCAATGCGCATATTAATATAATAATGGTTAATTTCATTACAAAGTTACACAATTTATTAGAAAAAGTAGTAACTTTGCAAACATATTGATAATAATTTTTTAAAATGTTTGACAAACAGACGTATATAAACCGCCGCGCTAAGCTTAAAGAACTTGTGAAAAGCGGCATTATTATCCTCTTCGGAAACAACGAGTCGCCTTGCAATTTCCCCAATAACGGTTATTATCCGTTTCGTCAAGACTCGTCGTTCCTCTACTATTTCGGACAAAACCGCGATGGCCTGGTAGGTGTTATCGACATCGACAACAATATCGAGACGCTGGTGGGCAACGATATCGACATTGAAGATATTGTGTGGTATGGCAGCGTAGACAGCGTGCACGATATGGCACAACAGGTGGGCGTTGACAATTCGGCTCCCATGAAAAGCCTGAAAACCATCTGCAACGATGCTATGCGACAGAAACGCACCATACACTTCTTGCCGCCCTACCGTTACGATATTAAACTGCAAATATTCGACCTCTTGGGCATACACCCCAATCAGCAGAAAGAGTCGGCCAGCATGCCACTCATCAAGGCTGTGGTGAAGATGCGTTCTACCAAAGAGCCACAAGAGATTGTTGAACTGGAGAAGGCTGCCGAGATAGGCTATCGAATGCACACCACCGCTATGCGCTTAACACGTGCTGGCGTTACAGAGAAGTTTGTGGGCGGACAGGTTGATGGTGTGGCCAACTCGTATGGCGCCATGGTAAGTTTCCCCACCATCTATAGCCAGCATGGCGAGATTATGCATGGTAACCCCTCAATGGCAGTGCTTGAGCCTGGACGCTTAGTGCTGTGCGATGCGGGTGCCGAAAACATCAACAACTATTGTTCTGACAACACGCGCACCATGCCTGTCGACGGCAAGTTTACACAGCGCCAGCTCGAGATATACAGCATTGTTGAGGCTTGTCACGACCACGCTCTTGAGGTGGCCAAACCTGGTGTGAAATGGATGGACGTACACTTCTCGGTTTGCCGACTGATGACCGACCGCCTGAAGGAACTGGGACTGATGAAGGGCGATACTGAAGAGGCTGTGCGTGTAGGCGCTCATGCTATGTTCTTGCCTCACGGCTTAGGACACATGATGGGCATGGACGTGCATGATATGGAGAACCTTGACCAGATAAACGTGGGCTTCGATGACGAAACTCGACCTAACCTTGAGCAGTTTGGAACCAACTGCTTGCGCATGGGACGCCGACTGGAAGAGGGCTTCGTGGTGACTGATGAACCTGGCATCTACTTCATTCCAGCGCTTATCGACGAATGGAGAGCCAACGGACATTGCAAAGACTTTATCAACTTCGACCTGCTGGATACCTATAAAGACTTTGGTGGTATACGTATTGAAGACGATGTGCTCATCACTGCCGATGGTTGTCGCTTCTTGGGCAAACAGCGCATACCTTATCATCCTAAAGATGTTGAGGCATTTATGGCCGAGAACAGATAGACAAACAATATGCTTTAAAGCAATAAGAGATTGATATAAGAGAATACACAAAACATTTATTAGAAAATAAAACGTATTTATGAAAAAACTCTTTACGCTGGCACTGCTCGCACTGCTGGCTACCGGTGCTAACGCACAGGACAAAAAGGATGACGCCAACAAGAACAAACCTGTGTTCACTGTTGTAAAGTCGAACCCCATCACAAGTATCAAGAACCAGAACCGTAGCGGTACCTGCTGGGACTTCTCTGGTCTGTCATACTTTGAGAGCGAAATCTTGAAGAAGTCGGGCAAAACATACGACCTCTGCGAGATGTTCGTTGCGAACAAAACTTATATGGATCGCGCCACAAAGGCCGTACGCATGCATGGCGATGTATCGTTTTCTCAGGGCGGTAGCCACTACGACGTGCTCTATTGCTTGAAAAACTATGGTATCTGCCCCGAAGACGCTATGCCATTGCCTGGCACACTGTATGGCGACACACTGGCCAACTTCAACGAGTTCTTCGATGTAATGACTCCCTATGTTGAGGCTGTGGCTAAGAGCAACGCTAAGTCGCTTTCACCCGTTTGGAAGCAGGGCTTGCAGGGCATCCTCGACTCATATCTGGGCAAGTGCCCCGAAAGCTTCAAGTATGAGGGCAAAACCTATACTCCGCAGTCGTTTGTTGAGAGCCTCGGCCTCAATCTCGACGACTATGTGTCAATCACCAGCTTCACACACCATCCTTTCTGGACACAGTTTACTGTTGAGGTACAGGACAACTGGCGCTGGCCGCTCAGCTGGAACGTGCCCATGGACGACATGATGCGCATCATTGATAACGCTGTCATGAACGGTTACACCGTAGCATGGGGTGGCGATGTGTCAGAAGAGGGCTTCACACGCGATGGTCTGGCTATCGCTTACGATACAAAGAAGGTTCAGAGCCTCGCTGGTAGCGATGCTGCTCGCTGGCTGAAGCTCACCACCGCACAGAAGAAGAACATGATCGACTCGCTGGGCGTAAACGCTCCCGAGGTGGTGCCCACACAGAAGATGCGTCAGGATGCTTACGACAACTGGGAAACTACTGACGACCACGGTATGCACATCTATGGTATTGCTAAAGACCAGAACGGTCGCGAATACTATATGGTGAAGAACTCTTGGGGCGAGCACGGTACCTACAAAGGCGTTTGGTACATGTCGAAGAACTTCATCGCCTACAAGACTATGGACTTTGTTGTAAACAAAAACGCCATTCCTAAGGATATCCGCAAGAAGATGGGTATCTAATAAAGATAACTCGTGATAGGCTAATAGGTTATCTTAGCTATCTGCCTATTCCTCATTTTTGCATCGCCGATGCCTGCTGAACAGTATGTGTTGCATACGCAACTTGCACTGTCAGAGGCATCGGCGATGTTCATTTTGTATCATTATGTGAGCCTTTTTTACCCTATAGTGGTTTTTTTTTTGTTGACTGTGACAGTTTTGAAAAATAAATTGTGTATTTTTGCACCAAATAAAAACTATTTATACCTATTAGGTTTTACCCTTGCAGAAAGATCTTGTATCTTAAATACTTTAGCAATAAGAATTGTTTATTATACGTAGGTTAATTATTCATTCTACATCATATATACTAAAAAACATGAAACAAAAAGGTAGAAAAAGCTATTGCCTTCACGCTATGGTGGCAATGATGATGGCGTTCTTTATGATAGGAACGCTGGTAACAGCCCAAGCCCAAACAGCAAATGTATGGGCAACGATGAAAGGCGACATCACAATGTTTATGGCTAACGACTTAGGACGCAACGGATATTATGACCAGAAACCCATTGCCGAACTGATGGGCAATATGGCTAAAACACTGAAACCTAAGTGTGTGCTGGCCGCTGGCGATATTCATCATTTCAATGGCATAGCCTCGGTGAACGACCCCCTGTGGAACACTAATTATGAATGGGTGTATGCGCATCCGGAACTGATGATCGACTGGTTTCCTGTGCTGGGCAACCACGAATATCGTGGTAACACGCAGGCCGTGCTCGACTATGGTAAGGTGAGCCGCCGATGGATGATGCCTGCTCGCTATTATACAAAGGTGTTTGACAAGAAAGGCCTCACCGTGCGCGTGGTGTTTATTGATACTACCCCGTTTATTGAGCGTTACCGTGTGTCGGATGTTTACCCCGATGCTCGCAAGCAGGAAAACGACCCGCAGCTGCAATGGCTTGATGCCACCTTGCGCAATGCGCATGAAGACTGGGTTATTGTTATAGGTCATCACCCCATATATGCTTATACTGATAAGAAAGATATTGAACGTAAGGATATGCAGCGTGCCGTGTTGCCCGTGTTGCAACGCTATAAAAACGTTGATGTGTATGCTTGCGGACATATTCACAACTTTCAACATATACGTATGACGGGCGATGCTATCGACTATGTAGTAAACGGTTCGGCCTCGTTGGGTCGCGATGTAAAACCCACCACGGGCACCGTGTTCTGCAGTAGCGCCGATGGCTTCTCGGTGTTCTCGGCTACAAAGAAGCAGTTGTGCATGTATATGATTGATAAAGACGGAAACATTATTCACACCATTACGCGTAATAAATAGCGACATGCGTAAACACATTTTCTTATTGTCGGCTGCCGTGATGGCGACCACAATAGTTTGCGCCCGCGATATTGACGGAAGGGTAAACGATAGTGCTACTGGCGAGCCATTAGTGGGCTCGGTCGTAAGGGTTAAGGAGCTGGCAAATATTCATGCCACGACAGGGCTCGATGGCTCGTTCTCGTTACGCGGATTGCCCGAACATGGACAGTTTACCCTGGTGATAAGCTACTTGGCTTACAACACTGTTGAACATCGTGTAGACGTGAGCAATACCGAAGGACGTATCAATATTGCTTTGCACGAAGCCACCCGACAACTCAATGAGGTGCAGGTGATGGGCTTTCGAGAGAAGCGTACTGACCGCAGCGCCATGGCTTTAGAGAAAAATGCGGGCACGGTGCTCAACGTTACCAGTGCGCAGAGCATTCAGCTATCGCCCGACATTAATGTTGCCAATGTGTTGCAGCGTGTGTCGGGAGTAACGATGGAGAAAGATGCTACAGGCGAGGCCTCGTATGCCATCTTACGAGGTATGGACAAACGTTACAACTATACCTTGGTAAACGGGGTGAAGATACCTAGCCCCGACGATAAAAACCGATACATCCCATTGAACCTCTTTCCGAGCGATTTGATGGACCGTCTTGTGGTGTCGAAAACACTCACAGCCGATATGGAGGGCGATGCTGCTGGTGGCGTGGTAGATATGGTGATGAAAGATGCTCCTGCACGCTTTTCGCTGCAAGCCAATGCTGCCATTGGTACCACCGATTATTATATGCATAGCAACCGTTTCTATCTCTCGGCTGATCGCAGTGACATCACGCGTCGAGCTCCTTATGAGACAATGGGCGCCGACTATAAGGCTACCACGGCCGACTTTAAAACGGGGGGTACACGCATCTCGTCGCATGATATGCCAGCGCCTAACGTGGTGGTGGGCCTCTCGGTAGGGCACCGTTTTTGGGACAACCGCGTGGGCGTAACGCTGGCGGGCAGCTTGCAAAATTTGTATCGTGGCACCGAGCGCACCTATAATGGTGTGAAGATGGCTACGGGCCAAGCCACCATGTATGTTCATTCGCTGCAACATCGTTATTATTCTATTCATGACCTTACGGGGGGCTTGCATGCCAAAATTGACTTTGCCCCTGTGCGCGGTCATAAAATAGAATGGTATAATATGTTGGTGGGCACCTCGTCAGAAAATGTGCGATACACCAATACGATCAAAACCGAATATATAGATAAAACATCTTATTCGCAAGATGACGAAACAAGATCGATGCAACTATCGCAACGCATCTTGGCCACACACCTCAAGGGCACGCATCATTTTGGCGATGACCTGACGGTCGACTGGGCGGGCATCTTCTCTGAGGCACGAGCCAAAGATCCAGATCGTGTGTATCAGTCGCTCACCAATTATGTGACAACCGACGATACATCAATGGGGGGCTACTGGACTGGCAACCACACCATTGCCAAAACACAACCCCGTGATATGACACGACGCTTCCAGCATAACACCGACCGCGACTGGGCTGGCTATGCCAATATTGCTTACGACCAGCATCTCACTGCTTTTGATGTTTTGTGGAAGGCGGGCGCACAGTATCGTCGCAAGGAACGTAAAAACCGTTTCTACTCGTACGACTTTAACCCATCCGACATTACGCAGACACTGCAAGGTAATGGTTTCGACCAATATAAAAATATAGGCTGGATCTGCACCACACCTTATTCGCAAGCCTCGCAGCTGAATTACGACTCGAAGGAGCAGATTGGCGGAACCTATGGCATGCTGACCTTGAAAACATCGTGGGCCGAACTGTATGCAGGATGTCGTGTTGAGCACACTAACCAGATATACACCATGCTTCAAAAGTTTAAGAACATGGGGCAGGTGGGCGAACAGAGCTATTGGGATGTGTTGCCATCGGCATCGCTAAAGTGGAAACCCACTGACAATATGAACATACGCCTGTCATATTATCGCTCAATCAATCGTCCTGGCTTTTACGAAATAGTGCCTTACCAACTGATGGGCGAAGAGTATATGGAGCGCGGTAACCCCACGTTGAAGCGTGCCCGCATTGACAATGTCGACCTGAGATGGGAGTGGTTTCCATCACCCACCGAACAGTTGCTCGTAGGCTTGTTCTATAAATATCTGAAAAATCCTATCGAGCAAGTGTTTGTCAGTGCCGAGAATCATGGCGCGGGTGGCACCAACGATTATTATATGCCGCAAAACTTGGGCAACGCGCGCAACATGGGCGTAGAGATCGACGTGGTGAAGTATGTGCGCCACTTTGGGGTGAAGGCCAACTATACCTACACACACTCGGCCATCACCACCTCGAAACGTCAATACAAAGAGGGTAGCGCCGAGTTTCTGTCTGACGTAACGCAAACCCGACCTTTGGTAAACCAGGCCCCACACACCGCCAACGTGTCGCTGATGTATAAAGATACGGCACACGGATGGAACGCCCAACTGGCATCGGCCTATACTGGCACACGTTTGGCTGTGGTGTCGCCTTTTAAAAATGCCGACCAGTGGGATAAGGGCATGTTCTCGCTCGACCTCAGCGCTGAGAAAAAGTTTAAGGGTGGACTAAGCCTCTTCATGAAGGCAAACAACCTGACCGATGCTAAGCGTGAACGCTATCTGAAGACGGTGAACACTGAGAATGTTGGCCTTGAAGGACAGAAACCCGACCGCACCATTGTGGGCACTTATCGCTATGGCCGCACCTTCCTCGTTGGTGTGCGCTTTGCTATGTAATAACATATACTGTTTTAAAATACAAAATAAGACAATAAAAATAATGAAACGTATCTATTCTATATCCTCTATATATTCTGTCTGTAGGGTGGCAGCCTTAGCATTGGCCGTACTGGCAGGCCTCACAGCTTGCGAGAATGATAACATTAACCCATACGACTATGCTGGCGGAAACGGAAACAACGAGAACGAAGGATCGAAGACAACGATTACCACTGCCCTGGCCGAATATCCTGTTGGCTCGTTGGTATGGTCGCGCGACACCACGCTGCTTGAGAGCGTAGAGATACCTGTAGGCACATCGCTCTACATCGAACCTGGTGTTACCGTAACCTGTAAGGCGGGGGTGCAGGTGCCCATCGAACTGGTGGTGCTGGGTAACCTTTATTGTATGGGTACGGCCGAAAAGCCTGTGGTATTTACCTCTGACGTGAAAGAACCTAACGCATGGGGAGGTATTATTTGTGGATATAATTCGGAAGAAACCGTGCTCAGCCATGTGCATATAGGCTATGCTGGCGCCACACCCACCGAGTCGAGCCTCTCGTTCCAAAACAAATTGTATAAAACCACTATTGATGGTGGTGTGCCAGCCTTCCATTTCTGTAACATAAATGGCCGTTTTGCCATTGCCAACAGCTTCTTCCACGACAACTATAGCGACCATATCTATACCACGGGCGGCAACGGCGTAGTATATAATAATGTGTTTGCCGATAATGGTAACGCGGCTGATGGCTGCGAGGCGGTAAACATCAAAGCGGGATGCTTGATGGATGTGGCCTACAACGTGGTGTATAACGCTTGTACCAATGCCTTTAAACTGTCGAACCAAGGCACCAGCGAGTCGGTTCCACTGTCGAAGGTAAATGTGTATAACAACACAATGGTAGACTGTGGTTGGCGTCGTGCTCGCAACAAAAAGGGTGGCAGCGTTTGGGTAGAGCGTTCCATACAGGCCACAGTGGTAAACAACCTGTTATACGACTGCCGTTACGGTATGAAGAACAACAGCAAAGATGGCGCTGATATGAACAACTCGCGCCTCACCCCCAACTATTATTATGCTTCTACGGCTAAGGGTGTTGAGCAGATGGGCGCTAAGACGAAAGATGTGCTGTGCTATGATACCGATGTGAAGAGCACCGCGCCTGGCGATAAGAACCCGCTGTTTGGCGCTTTTGCACAGAGCGAAAAGATGAATATCAATTGCGAGAACGACCAGGTAGAGCAGGGAGCTCCGCTGCCATACGATGACCAGTGGTACTTCACGCTTCAGACCAACAGCCCCGCCTTGCAAGGAGGAGTAACCGATGTGCAGCGCCACTTTGCTACAGGATTGCCTTTTATAGGTATGAAGCAAGTGCTGTTCTTGAACATTGCCGATGATCAAGATTATCGTTTCTGTGCTCCAGCTGCTGCTACCTTCTTTGGCGCCTTTGGCCAGTAAGGGCGTTTTGCCAATAAGTGTAACGAATCATCAAAAAGTATGAAAATGTGTTCTATAACACATTGTGTTCGTGCACACAATGTTTGATATATGTCATTTTCTTGTCTTTTCGCAATAATTTATGCCGAAAAGTGTTTGCATGGTGCGTTGAAATATATATCTTTGCATCGTCTAAAAAGATAGAAACACTGGTCTAGTGATAGATTGGTTTTCGTAAAGATGATTGATTGTTGTAAAGAACACAATTAGTTTTTTTGAATTTGGTTAGTTATTGATTGGTATAAGATAAAAAGAATTTTTTGATTTCATAGTATTGGTTTTAGGTTATTTAGATTGTTAAGTTTAAAATTAGGGTAACAAAGGTGCCAACGGGCACCACTGAAGTTCTCAGGCCAAGGTGCTAAGTCGGGAGACTTTCGCCAGCGGCAGTGGGGACGTAGCTTGTGAAAGC
>OHEU01001030.1_pt1 | contig 13573 bp, 13 predicted proteins | sample 1567341 | NCBI WGS metagenome assembly OHEU01 (sample SAMEA3879524, study PRJEB24766) | human gut metagenome | biome: human-associated habitat; feature: feces | place: USA | collected 1985/1987 | reverse complement strand
CTCTTCTCTGTCTTTCGGGGTCTCCCTCGCTGACAGCTTTATTATATTACCACTTTTATTCTTAATTGTCAATAGTTTTTTCGACGTTCTATGTTTTATTTGCTTTTTTCAACATTTTTTGCGATTTTATATGCAATTATTACAACGCTGCATTAAATCAATAGAGTATTTACACCAAATTTAACTTCTTATATTAAACACCAATTAAAAACTATAAAAAAAATCAAGCAAAAACTCTGATATATGGATTTTGCGCAGATTTTTTCCAAATTTTAAAAGGTGTTTAGTATAATTCACATATTCCCACTCAGATTCATTATAATAGCTGTCACTGCAATAGGACAGGTCTCACATCGGAGTATCCTCTCACCGAGCCATATTGGCACAGCTCCGCTCTCCTCTGCCTTTTCCACCTCAGAACGCTCAAATCCGCCCTCCGAGCCTATCATTACAGCCGCCGTGTCCGCAGACATAAGATCTATCCCCGAAAGCCTCCGACCGCCGTTCTCATAGCATATAAGCTTTATCTGCGCCGCCGACATATCCTTTACAGCCTCATCAAAGCTCATCAGTTCCCCTATCTCGGGAATTATCCCTCTGCCCGACTGCTTCGCCGCCTCTTCGGCAATTCGCATAAAACGCTCACGCTTCTTCGCAAAGTCCTTTTTATCGGGACGTGAAACGCACCTGCGCGAAATGAACGGCACTATCCGCACCGCACCAAGCTCCGTCACTTTCTGTATTATCTGCTCAAACTTGTCCTGCTTCGGAAAAGCCTGATATATCGTCAGCTTTAAGCTCGGCTCGCATTTTGACGGCACAGCCTCCTTTACACGGCATAGAACCGAACCCTCGGTCATCTCCTCTATCTCGCAGATATAGTCCGTCCCCGTGCGGCAGAAAGTTATCTCGTCCCCGATCTTCATTCGAAGCGAGTAGCCAATGTGGCGTGCGTCCGCACCCTCAACATTTATATAGTCCGTCGGTTCGTGGTCAATAAAAAATCTCGGCATAGTTTTCCCTCATATTTCTTCAAGCGAAAGCGTCGCAATTGCATTAAGGTCCATTCCCGCGCGCTTGCCCGAAAGATAATCGTAATAAGCCTGACAGCCTATCATAGCCGCATTGTCACCGCAAAGGTAAAGCGGAGGCATATAAAGCTTCATTCCGTTCTTCTTACATTCCTTTTCAAGCAAACCGCGCACCGCAGAATTCGCCGAAACACCGCCTGCAAGCGCCACCGTCCTGTAATTGTATGCCTTAGCCGCCGCAATGGTCTTTCCGACAAGAATTTCCGATATCGTCTTCTGGAACGAAGCCGCAAGGTCATTCTTGTTTATCTCCTCACCCTTCTGCTCCGCATTGTGAGCAAGGTTTATCACAGCTGTCTTTAAGCCGCTGAACGAAAAGTCATATTCGCTTCCCGTTATCTTCGGGTGAGGAAGCCTGTATGCGTTCGGGTCACCGCTCTGCGCCGCCTTGTCTATCTGTACACCGCCCGGATAGCAGAACCCAAGCACTCTTGCCGCCTTGTCGAAAGCCTCACCTGCCGCATCATCGTGCGTCCTGCCGATAACGTGGAACTTCGTGTAGTCCGTTACTTCGATTATATGCGAATGTCCTCCGCTCGCAACAAGGCATAGATACGGCGGCTTCAAAGGCTCGTCCGTTTCCGCACTTGCAAGATAATTCGCCGCAATATGTCCCGCAATGTGATGTACGGGAATAAGCGGCTTGTCTGCCGCAAGAGCCAACCCCTTTGCAAAGCTTACGCCCACAAGCAGCGCACCTATCAACCCCGGCGCATAGGTAACACCTATAGCATCTATCCCGTCAAGATCAGTGTCCGCATCTTCAAGCGCCTTTCTCACAACTCCGAGAATGTTCTCACAGTGTCGCCGTGAAGCAATTTCGGGTACAACTCCGCCGTATTTCTTGTGTTCCTCTATCTGCGTCGAAACAACGTTGGAAAGTATCTTTCTTCCGTCCTCAATGACAGCCGCCGCCGTTTCATCGCAGGAGGATTCTATTCCGAGTATCTTCATTTCATTCTTCCTTTCTTCAAAGAAATTCTGTCAAAGCAGTGTGCAAAATGCTCTGCCTACTCTTTAAAATACTTAGTCATAAGCACAGCATTTTCCGTCGGCTTTGCGTAGAAATTTTTGCGCATACCGACCTGCTCAAAGCCGCATTTTTCGTATAAAGCTATCGCCGAAGCGTTGCTCTCCCTTACTTCAAGGTCAATTCTGTAAGGCTTGCTTTTTTCAAGCTCACTTATCAAAGCCGAAGCGATGCCGAGCCGCCTGAACCCCTCTTTTACAGCAATATTGTAAATGCTTATCTCGTCAAGCACAGCATTAGCCGTCACAAAGCCGCAGACCTCACCGCTTTCAGCCTCGGCAACAAGAAACAACGCCCCGTTAGCCGCAAAACTGCTCCCGAACGCCGCCATGCTCCACGGGTCGGCAATGCAAGCCTGCTCTATCTCAAACATAGCTTCAAGGTCAGCCGAAACCGCCTTTCTTATCGTGTATCTCATAAAGCCGCCCTCAGTATCTCGTCCGTCAGCCTGCGCAGATCGTCCATGCAGGTCAGAGTTCCGCACCTGCCTCGAAAGCTCGCTGCATTCGGCAAACCCTTCAGATAGAACGAGCATTGCCGCCTTAACTCCGCCATAGCCTTTTTCTCGCCCTTGAATCCGACCGTCAGCTCCGCCTGATGAAGCATTATCGCAAGCTTTTCTTCAAGCGCAGGCTCGGGCGCATATTCACCCGTTTCCATGTAGCTTTTTATCTGCGAGAAAAGCCACGGCCGCCCGTAGCTTCCCCTGCCTATCATAACAAGGTCACACCCCGTCTGTTTGTACATATCCGCCGCACTCTCAGGCGAATCAATGTCACCGTTGCCGATAACGGGTATCGAAACAGCCTCTTTCACCTGACGGATAATGTCACGGTCAGCCTTTCCGTGATACATCTGAACACGGGTGCGCCCATGAACAGCTATCATCGATGCGCCTGCCTGCTCTACCACCTTTGCGAATTGTACAGCATTCACATTTTCATCGTCCCAACCCTTGCGGAACTTCACCGTAACGGGAACATCACTGTTTTTCACCGCCGCACGAACTATCTCAGCCGCAATTTCGGGCGTTTTCATAAGCGCACTTCCGCTTCCGCTGCCAACTATCTTCGGAACGGGACAGCCCATGTTTATATCCAGTATGTCGGGCTTGTATTTCATCAGCATCGAAGCCGCCCTGCCGACAAATTCGGGGTCTTCGCCGAAAAGCTGCAAAGCGTAAGGCCGCTCGCTCTCAATGACAGTGCAAAGCTCCTCCGTCTTTCTGTCGGAGTAACATAATCCCTTTGCCGAGATCATCTCCGAAACCATGTAAGCCGCCCCCTGCTCCTTGCATACCGCACGGTAAGCCCTGTCCGCCACCGAAGCCATAGGCGCAAGCGCAGCCGTCCTCTCGATTTTTACGTTCCCGATATGGATATACTCCATCTGTTGACCGTTCCTTTCGGTTGTTTTTTTAGGGGTTCTCTAAAAACCGAAACAAAATAATACTTCGTATTATTCGCAAATTTTCGTTGGGACTTTGCGCAGCTTCAAGGCAGCGAAACGCAGTACAATACTACGGAAATACATTCCGAATGTATTTCAAGTTTCGCTAACGCAGAAGATGCGCAAAATCATAGAAAATTTGTCGTGAGGGAGTTTTTTAGAGGTTCCCTTTATAAAATATCTTCCTTGCGGTGAATCGGAGAAAACTCCGAGTTTCTGCCGTCGAAATTATCATAAGCCTGATATTCGTCACAGATCTCCTCCAGCCTCTTGTAGCTGTCCGCAACATAATCACGCTTTCTCATACCAACAGCCACAATGAGCGCATTTATAACGCTCATCGGCGCAATAAGTGAATCAGCGAACGATACCATGTCGCTCCTTGCAATAAGAATGTTGTCCGCATATTCCGCAAGCGGCGAAGCAAGACTGTCCGTTATCGCAATGACCGTTGCACCCTTTGACGAAGCATAGCGGAATGCCTTTACAGTGTGATTGGAGTATCTCGGGAAGCTTATTCCTATCATGATATCACCCTCGCCGATGTTGAGTATCTGCTCGAACATTTCCGAAGTCGAAGTCGTGTGAACAAGCTTTACATTGTCGCACATCATCGTGAAATAGAACGAAAGGAAACGTGCCAGTACAGCCGCCGAACGCGCGCCGATAACGTAAATGTTCTTCGCATTGCAAAGTGCGTCAACCGTGCTGTAGAACTGTTCCTTGTCACCCTCTTCAAGCGTCTTTTTGAGCTTGTCAATGTCCATGCTTATTACCTTTTCATAAACATCAACATCACCCATTCGGTCGTTCATAACATCAATGCGCTGAACTGTCGTGAGCATATTGCTCGTGTAGTCCTTCAGCGCACGCTGAAGCTCGGGATAGCCCTCATAGCCAAGCTCCGTCGCAAAACGAACCACCGTCGATTCGCTCACCCCGACAATGCCGCCGAGCTTCGATGCCGTCATGAATGCCGCCTTGTCATAATGATTGAGCATATACTCCGCAATTTTCTTGTGGCCCTTTGAAAGCTTCGGGAGCCTTTCCCTTAATTCGTCAAACAATAACTTCTGCATAACTTTTACCTTCTTTTTTTATTCCCACAAGCTGTTCTGCAGCTTGATGATATCCTCTCTGCGCTTTTTTGTCGCATTTTTGTCGGCAAAGTAACGCCCGTCCTTTTCCGCAATGACATCGCCCTCATGCACCGCCCCGTCAAAAAGCGAGATATCCGCATTGAAGTACCTGTCACCGTCCTCGATAACGACCGTCTTTCCCTCTATCCTGTCAATTATCATCATTTTCCGTTGCTCTCCTTTTCCGTCTGTACACGATAGCTTTCCCCGTCCGAGTAAACAGTTATCGTTCCGCATTCGTCCGTGCGGAAATATTCAATGCCCATTTCTTTGAATTTGTCAATTGTCTCTGCGTGCGGATGTCCGTAGGAATTGTCTGTTCCGCAGCTTATTATAGCCGTCTTTGGCGAAACAGCCTTGAGGAACTTCTTGCTTGAAGAAGTCGAACTTCCGTGATGCCCTGCTTTCAGTACATCTGCCGAAACATCAGCACCGCTCGCAAGAATATCAGCCTCCGCCTCCTTTTCCGCATCGCCCGTGAAAAGGAACGCACAGCTCCCGTGCGTGAGCTTTATCACCACAGACCAGTTGTTCAGATCGTCATAATCGTCCCCAACGGGCGCAAGCACCTCAAAAGCCGTGTTGTCGTTTTCCTTGTTTTCGTCCGCAAGCGAGTAAACATTCCCTGCCTGCGCCGCCGTGAGCTTTTGTCCCTTTTTGCTCAGAGCCGTCAGAAAACGCTCATAAACCTTAGTCGTCGGTACAAGATCGTCCTTTACCCTCGGCGCAATGACCGTCCCGATGTCGTATTTCCCGATTATCCTATCCATCGCACCGATGTGATCGGCGTGAGGGTGAGTTGCTATAACATAGTCAAGCTTTGTTATCCCAAGCCCGTCTATCACAGCTTCAATGTCGTCCGCCGCCTCTTTTACGCCCGCATCGATGAGAACATTCTTCCCTGCGTAGGAAATAAGCTCGCAGTCGCCCTGCCCAACATCAATGTACCGTATCACAAGGTCAGCGTCCTTTTCGATAAAGTTGCTGACCACAGCCGCAGGCTCTTCCGTCTTTCCCTTTTCAAGATACGAACCGTAAGCGAACGCCGCTATAAAAAGTATTACAACTATCAGCGCAGGGAACGTCAGTCCCCTGTGGAAAAACCGCCTTAAGCTCCGTTCTTCCCTCTGTTCGGCTTTCCGCCGCGCTGCTGATGATCTTGACGATGATTTTTTCCTTGCTGCCAATTCTTTTCACTTCCGTTTCTACCGTTAGCCTTGGCATCATTCCTGCCGTGAGAGTTCCCACGGCTGCTTACGTTAGCTTTTCCGTGCGAAGTGCCGTGTCCTCTGCCCTTTTCAGCCTGCTTCTGCTTTCGCTCGCTGAGTTCCCGCAGATATTGAGCGTCAGGCTTTACAAGACAGTCGGGCGTGCTGCCGATAAGATCGGTTCGGTGCGCTTTCTGTAAAGCTTCAATGCACTTCCGCTGATTCTGCGGACGGAAATACTGCAAAAGCGCCCTCTGCATACCCTTTTCCTCCGCCGTCTTAGGCACATATACCTTTTCAAGCGTGTAAGGGTCAAGCTCAGTGTAAAACATACAAGTCGAGAGCGTTCCCGGTGTCGGATAGAAGTCCTGCACCTGCTCGGGACGCATTTTCAGCGACTTTAAGAACAGCGCAAGCTCCACAGCATCATTCAGAGTGCTGCCAGGGTGCGACGACATAAGATACGGCACAAGATACTGCTCTTTTCCTATCTGATTCGTCATTCTGTAGAATTTATCCTGAAATTTCTTGTAAGCCTCAATGTGCGGCTTGCCCATTTTGTCAAGTACAGCCGCCGAACAATGCTCGGGCGCAACCTTTAACTGTCCGCTGACGTGGTTTTCGATAAGCTCACGCATGAACTCATCGTCCTTGTCCTCGATAAGATAATCGTAGCGGATACCGCTTCGGATAAATACCTTTTTTACCTTTGGGATCGCCCTTATCTTGCGAAGCATTTCAAGATATTCCGTGTGATCGACAACAAGATTCGGGCAAGGCTCGGGCGCAAGACACTTTTTTCCCTTGCAAAGACCATATTTGAGCTGCTTGTCACAGCTTGTCCGTCTGAAATTCGCAGTAGGGCCGCCGACATCGTGAATGTAACCCTTGAAGTTCGGCAAAGTCGTCAGCAGCTTCGCCTCACGCAGAACACTCTCCTCACTTCGTACAGCGATACGCCTGCCCTGATGAAGCGCAATCGAGCAGAAGTTGCAGAATCCGAAACAGCCGCGGTTATGCGTTATCGAAAATTCAACTTCCTTTATGCCCGGAACGCCGCCCTCTTTCTCATAAATAGGGTGATAAGTCCTCATGTAAGGCAGCTCGTAAACAGCATCAAGCTCCTCCGTAGTCAGTACGGGCGAGGGCGCAAGCTGAACGAGCATCATATCGTCCTGACGCTGAATGATAGTCTTACCGTAAACCTCGTCCTGCCAGTCATACTGTATGCGGCAAGCCTTTGCATATTCAGCCTTGTTCTCACGGCAAGCCTTTAACGACGGACATTCCACCGCACCGTAAGGCGTGTCAACGGGCTTTACAAGATAAGCTGTTCCCCGAATGTCCTTTAAGCCGTGAATGTCCTCACCCTTTGCAAGACGTGTGCAGATCTCCGTTATCTGATGCTCGCCCATTCCGTACATGAGCAGATCGGCGCCGCTGTCATAAAGTATGGACGGACGAACCGCATCGTCCCAGTAATCATAATGCGCAAATCGGCGAAGCGAAGCCTCCAGGCCGCCAATGGCAATGGGAACGTCCCCGTAAGCCTCACGCAGCTTTTGGCAGTACACAATGACCGCACGGTCAGGGCGCTTTCCTGCCATTCCTCCAGCCGTGTAAGCATCATCGGAACGCTTCCTCTTTGCGCTCGTGTAGTGTGCGACCATGCTGTCAATGTTTCCCGAGGTCACAAGGAACGCATACTTCGGTCTGCCAAGCTTCTTGAAATCACGGACGCTGTGCCAGTCGGGCTGTGCAATGATGCCGACCGTGAATCCAAGGCTCTCAACAACTCTCGATATAATGGAAATGCCAAAGCTCGGGTGGTCAACATAGCTGTCCCCCGTGATGCAGATAAAGTCAAACTGCTCTATCCCACGCTCCTGCATATCCTCTTTTGATATAGGTAAAAACGGCATAAATACTCCTTTTTATTTTCGTAACATACGGCTCAATTCGGAATTCGGAATGCGGAATGCGGAATTATTATTTTTCCTATAATTCGCAGCAAAACGCAAATTCCCGTAGGGGCGGATTCTATATCCGCCCGTTTATATCCCTTATTCATAAAACCAATTGTACGGTCTTTTTTATTCTATGATCCCCAGCATTGAACTGTCATAACGCCCATAACGCCCATAACGCCCGAAAAAAAGCCAATAAAAACAATGTTATCAGCAAAATACATATCCATATAAATATCCTGAAAAAAATTCTTATAAGCTTTTCCTTGCAGTAAAAGATATTCGCTGTATGGATAGCAATATATCCTCCTATCGTTCCGCCGAGCAACGCAGGAATGATACCCGATGCTTTGTTTTTTTCAATCAGTTTGTATGCCGCAATATTCATCACAAAAACCATCGGAACGATCACAAAAGCTCCAATGCGCAAATACGCATAAGACAATAACATTATCACGCCCAGAAACGCCGCCAACCCTTCAAAAAGAAACAGTGAAACAGCCAGCGCAATTCCGATAATATCAATAATATGCCGTTTTATAATATCAAGCATAGCATACACCCCAAATCGAGATAACAAACAGACGAAATCACCCAACACAACGGGCATAACGGGACGGGGAACCCGTCCCCTACGGAAAATCCACCCTAAATGCAGGGTCTATCAATGGGCGGATATGGAATCCGCCCCTACGGGTTACGTTATATTATCCTTAACAGCGAAGCCAATTCCGAATTCCGAATTCCGAATTCCGAATTCAGCTATCCTCTTCCATCTGCGAAACAACTTCGTCAAATATCTCCGAGCCGCCGTCACCAACGGGTTCGGAAATAACGTCCTGATTGATGAGCTTGCGCTTTAGCCACATCTCTTTCGTGATTATAACAGCCCTCGGCTTTGAACCCTCGTAAGGACCTACAACGCCAAGCTCTTCAAGCTGATCCATTATTCTCGCCGCACGGGCATAGCCAAGCTTGAGCTTTCTCTGTAAGTACGAAACGGAAGCCTGTCCCGCATCGCACAGCACATCAACAGCACGGTCGATGATCTCCTCATCACTGCCGTCACCCGTAGGCACATCGGAGGAATTATCTCCCTTGCCCTCACCCTTAGGCACAGGCGTAGCCTTTTCGATCTCCTCGATGATCTCGCTCGAATATTCGACCTGACCGCCGCTCTTGATGAACGAAACGACCGCCTCGACTTCCTTTGTCGAAACGAAACAGCCCTGAACTCGGACAGGCTTCGGTATGCCCTGCGGATAGTAAAGCATATCACCGTAGCCGAGCAGCTTTTCCGCACCTGCCGTGTCAATGATAGTTCGGCTGTCTATCTGCGATGAAACCGTCAGTGCGATTCTCGACGGGATATTCGCCTTGATAAGACCCGTGATAACATCAACTGTCGGTCGCTGCGTTGCGATTATAAGATGCATTCCTGCCGCTCTCGCCATCTGCGCAAGTCGGCATATCGAATCTTCAACTTCGTTCGAGCAAGCCATCATAAGGTCAGCCAACTCGTCTATCGCAATGACTATCCTCGGCAAAGGCTCAACGCCCTCGGTCTCGGCAGCCATTTCATTGTATCCGTTAAGGTCACGGACATTGCTGTCCGCAAAAAGCTTGTATCGCTTCAGCATCTCCTGAACCGCCCACGAAAGCGCACCTGCCGCCTTTCTCGGGTCGGTAACAACAGGGATAAGCAGGTGAGGTATGCCGTCATAAACCTTGAATTCAACCATTTTAGGGTCAATAAGTACAAGACGGACTTCATCGGGTGAAGCGTTGTATAAAATACTCATAATTATACTGTTAGTACAAACAGATTTACCCGAACCCGTAGTACCTGCAATGATAACGTGCGGAAGCTTCGCAATGTCACCGACAATAACTTCACCGTCAATGTTCTTTCCGACAACGAACGAAAGCTTGCTCTTTGCGTGTGAAAATTCTTCGCTCTCGATCATCTCACGGATCGAGACCGTGTCTTTTACTCGGTTCGGAACTTCGATTCCGACAGCCGCCTTGCCCGGAATAGGCGCTTCGATACGAACGCCTGCCGCCGCAAGATTGAGCGCAATATCATCGGCAAGCGCAGTTATCTTGGAAATTTTAACACCTGCACTCGGCTGAAGCTCATACCTCGTAACGGTCGGACCACGATGAATGTCAACTATCCTCGTCTGAACGCCGAAGCTCTTCAATGTGTCAACGAGCGTGTCAGCGTTGTTCTTCATCTCCGCCTCTGCCTGCTCGGAGTTGCTCTCATTGTCAGCCAGCTTCAAAAGATCAACAGGCGGGAACGTGTAAACGAAAGTCTCCTGCTTGTTCTCGGTAATTTCGTGCTGAATGTCAGCCGCCGTCGGTGCATCGGGCATATCAAGCTCCTCGGTCGATCCTATCTTCTCCGAAGCAAGAGTTGACTGCTTCGCAACAGCCTTGCGGTTAGCCATAGCATTGGCAATATCCTTTTTCAGCTGCGAGCTGTCCTCCTCGGACGAAGCCTTGACCGCACCCGATGAAACAGCCGCCGAAGCATTTTCCGAAACATTGTTTGACGAAGCCGCAGATGCACCATTTGATGCCGCCGAACTTGCCACCTTTTTCGGCGCAGCAGCAGCCTTTTTTATAATATCGTCAAGCTCACTCGATGCCGATTTGAGCTGTTCCTTTGCAAGCTCCTTGTCAGCCTCAACAGCCTTGTTTCCGACTATCTTGGGCGCAGCCGCAGGAATAACAGAACCCTCGTCCGTGAACTCCTTAGGCGGCTCTGTCAGCGTTCCCGTAGCCTTTATCTGCTCCGACTGCGAAAGCTTCTGTCCGGCAGGCATCGGAATGTCAACATCGAAGTTCTTCTGCTGCTTTTCTGCGATCTTTTTGGGAACGTCCTCATTCGGAACAGTCTTTTTGCCGTTCCTTGCCCCCGGAGGAGGCACAAAATCGGGCGTTTCAACATAGCTCTCCGCACGGGCAGCGCTCGCCTTTGCAAAACCGTTGCGCACCATTCTGAAAAGGTCAATGACCGTCTTGTTCGCAACTACCATTATATATACGAAGCAGAGCAGCACAATGATTATCGATGCCCCTACCCTCTTGAAAAGCGCAAGCAAGGGTCCTGCAATGATAATGCTCATCACTCCGCCGCCCCGAAGCTTCTTTCCCTCCGAATACAGCGCAGGAAGTATCTCGTCAAAAAGCCGCTCTCCCTGCAATTTCCCTGCGAAGAATATCTGTACAAAGCCCGTCAGAAGCAGTATCGCCGCTCCGCACTGAACTAAACGTGTGCTTACATAAAGCTCCGTCTTATCCATCGCTATCATTATTGAAGCATATATCATCACTATCGGCACAAGGAACGCAGTCACGCCGAATAGCCCGAGAAAAATATTATGTATAGTGTTCCAGAGCGACTCACCCTTTATCAGCGTGAACGCCGCCGCAAGCACACCTGCCGCAAACAGCACCGTTGACCATAAAACCCGGTCGTGATGCCTTGCATTCTCATTCTGACGGGCGATCTCCTCTTTGCTCGCCTTTGTCTTGTTCTGTGCCAAATCTATTCCTCCAATTATTTCGCAGCTATCATCTCATAAAGATAATTTCCGCTTACGTCCTCATAAATTCCTATCGAAAGTACGATTATACCAAGTATAAGCGTGTAAAACGCAAAGATCCTGAATTTGTCCGATACAACGAGCAGCTTTATAAGCCTTATTGCCAGATATCCCGATACAGCCGCCACAACAAATCCTACAATAAGCGGCAGTATAAGCTCCGAAGCCGCACCCCCGTCATAGGAAAGCATCTCCGTCAGCGCACCTGCAAGTATTACGGGTATTCCGAGAATAAAACTGTATTCAACAGCGTCCTCACGCTTCAATCCTGCAAAAAGTCCTGCCGAAATAGTCGAACCCGACCTCGATATGCCGGGGACAAGCGCAATTCCCTGAAATACACCTATCAGAAGCGCCTTTGGCGTTGTTACTTCGCCGCAGGTCAGCTTGTTCCCTTCGCAAAGCTTGCTCGTTGAAAGGAATAACAGCGCCGAAGTGTAAAGGAAACCAATACCCTCCGCAACAATGCTCCTGTCCGACTGCAATCCCTCGAAGAAATCCTTGAATATGTAAAACCCGAAAAGCGGCAGAATGGAAATTATTATCATAAAGATCATTCTGCGCTCGGGATTCATCTCTTTCCACTTGAATTTTCCCGTGAAAATATCCTTTATAAGCTTGAAAAATTCAATTATCAAAGCCTTTATCTTCCCCCAAAACGCAATAAATACCGCAATGAGCGTTCCAAGATGCAGGAAAACATTCACCAACACTGCACTTTCCCCGTGAATACCGAAAAAATGCTGAAAAACCGATAAATGCCCCGAGCTTGATATCGGCAGAAACTCCGATAAGCCCTGAATAAATCCCTGAATAATGCCCTCGATCACTGTCATAAAATTATTCCTCCGTTGTCTTATTTAATACTAATTCTCGATCAACCTATAGACAAACTCTCGGCTATAATAAGTTCATTCTGCGTCAAGCTCCCTTGTCAGGCGACAGCCTGTCTGCGGTCGCTTTTCTTGACTGAACTTATTCTATCTGTCGATTTTGTCTATAGAACGATTGAGAATTAGTATAAGCGCCCCAAACAGCGCATTTTCACTTTTTTGAAGCTGAAAAAGATGCCAAACCGCCCACATCACAAGGCAGTCTGAGCGTTTCCGCCGAAAGCTTGGTGCAGTCCGCAGAAAACAAAGCTTCATCGTATCCATTAGTACCTTTAGCCGAACGAAGCGCATAAGCAGCCTCGCGTTCCTGCGCATATAAAATATCATATTCGCCGATAATAGAGTGAATGACCATTTTCCGCACCTCCGCTTACGCTCCTTCATCGGGATAACGAGGTTCGCCCGTTTCGATAAGCCTGTAAAGCTCCTCAATAGCATCGGACAGACCGCCGAGCCGATCGATCAAACCCTCATTGACCGCAGTTTCGCCGTCAATGACAGTACCCATATCCATCGTAAGCTCACCCGTGTTCATCATAAGCTCCTTGAAACGCTGTGCGGAAATGCCGCTGTTTCGGCAAACGAAATTGCTTATCCTGTCCTGCATCTTGTCAAAATAGGATAGGGTCTGCGGAACTCCGAGAACCGTGCCGCTCATTCGCACGGGGTGGATCGTCATCGTCGCACTCGGCACAATGAAAGAACGCTTCGCCGAAACTGCAAGCGGCACGCCGATAGAATGACCGCCGCCAACAACAATTGAAACCGTCGGCGTTTTCATTCCCGCAATAAGCTCCGCAATAGCAAGCCCTGCCTCAACGTCACCGCCCACCGTGTTGAGAATAATAACAAGTCCCTCAATTGACCTGTCCTGTTCAACAGCCACAAGCGCAGGCATAATGTGTTCGTACTTGGTCGTCTTGTTCTGCGGCGGAAGAAGATAATGTCCCTCCACCTGCCCGATTATCGTCAGGCAGTGAATGAGATGCTTCGCATTCTGTGAAGTGACTTCCCCCGTCTTTTCAATAAGCTCCGCACGGTCAAGCGCCTCGTCAGCAGCGGAATCGTTGTTTTCACTGCCGTTATTTTCATCTTTATCGATCATATCTATATCTCCCGAACTGAATTTTCATACTAATTCTTAATCGTTCTATAGACAAAATCGACAGATAGAATAAGTTC
>OHEU01001029.1_pt1 | contig 13633 bp, 14 predicted proteins | sample 1567341 | NCBI WGS metagenome assembly OHEU01 (sample SAMEA3879524, study PRJEB24766) | human gut metagenome | biome: human-associated habitat; feature: feces | place: USA | collected 1985/1987 | reverse complement strand
CTCTTTGCCCATTTTATTTGAACTTTTTTATTCAACTTAGTTCAGGGCAATACAGCGTTACCATCAATCTTCCAAAATGGAGGTTGTATTTCCCATATAAAATTCATATAATGTCACTATCAACCCACTCATCCCCTGACAAGCGCTGAAGGCGGATGCACAAGACTCACCATCTTGCACATCCGCCTTCTGCATAGTATCGCTGCAGCATTTCTCCTATAGCCACATATCCCCTATGAGCACTGCTATAACAGCATCTCCACCGCAGCCAAAGAGCCGAAACGACCTGGCCACCATCAGCCTACGCCATCTCCTCCATCACCCGTCTAATATCCTCCACGGGCACATTCAGCACGCGGGCAATATACTCAGGCGACACATCCACAGCGCCCTGCTGTCGTTCCATGCCGATAAGATATTCCACGTTCTTCTTCAGGTCACCAAGGCTGTTGGAGAAAGCCGTTTTGTCCTTCCCTCCACTCCACACCTCACTACCATCTACGCCATATCCACCGTCTTTGGCTTCAAAGATGACCGACGGCTCCAGCACCTCCACCGTATGCCAAGCACCCTTCGGCACCACACATCCAAACTCACCCGCCAGAGGGTCAAGGCTGATGCGCTCCACCTCGCGCCCACCATCATCATAGATGACCTCCACCAACTTGCCACACAACACCACCACCGTTTCCGTACTCTGCGGGTGGCGATGAATAGGTACATCGGTGCCCGGCAGCAAGGCATTCAGCATACGCTGACTATTGTCAGCCTGTGAGGTACGCAAGTCACGGCTATGGCGCAGACGCGGACTGGCCTTGGCCATGTCGACGAGATGGCTCAACAAGTCTTTGTCTATCTCCATGTTCTTCAATCGTTGGGCAATCTGTTCGCTCGCCGCGGAATCAGAAGAAACCTGCAGAAAGCGAAGATGGCCCAAACCAACTTTTTCATTATTCTTCAATAGGGCGACGAAAGCATCGCCGCCCACCTTATTATAATACACACCTTAGCCAACGATGGCCTCCTTGATACACTCCACGATGTAACGCACATCATCGTCAGTGACATAAGGGCCAGCGGGCAAGCAGAATCCCACCTTGAAGAGTTCCTCCTCCACACCATTTGTATATACAGGCGCATCGGCATAGACAGGCTGCTTGTGCATAGGCTTCCATACAGGACGACACTCCACCTTCTTGGCGAGCATGAATACACGCAGCGCCTCTACATTCTCATTGGGTTGGCAGTCGGTCACAGCCGAATCGACAGCATGGATTACACCTGCTGCACCACCTACGGCAGTCTTAACAACTTCCTTGTATGCGTTCTCCTGACCTTGTATCTTCACATCTGCATCCATAGTTGCAGCGCAAAGCCAGAAGTTGGCATCATAGCATGTGTCTGTTGGCTGTTTGTGGATGTGTACTCCAGGAACATCCTTCAACAATTCCTCATAGAGCGACTGTACATGCTTGTGGTGAGCTATATGGTCATTGACTACCGTCATCTGCCCACGACCGATACCAGCGCACACGTTAGACATACGATAGTTGTAACCGATGGCGGTGTGCTGATAATAGGGGTAAGCGTCACGGGCTTGGGTTGCATACCACATCACCTCGTTGGCATCCTCCGCGTTATGGCAGATAAGCGCGCCACCACCAGAGGTAGTAATCATCTTGTTACCATTGAATGACAGGACACCATACTTGCCGAACGTACCAAGCACCTGACCATTGAAACGAGAGCCCATGCCCTCGGCGGCATCCTCTACCACGGAGATTCCATACTTGTCTGCAATTGCCATAATCTCATCGATGCGATAAGGCATACCATAGAGAGCCACCGGCACGATAGCCTTAGGCAGCTTGCCCGTTTTCTCTTTGCGATCGAGAATAGCTTTCTCGAGCAGCGCAGGGTCCATGTTCCAGGTCTCGTCTTCAGAACCCACAAACACAGGCTTGGCACCCAGATAAGTAATCGGATGCGAAGAAGCGCAGAAGGTGAAGCTCTGCACCAGCACCTCGTCGCCGGCCTTTACCCCACAGCCTATCAGCGCCAAGTGTACCGCGGCCGTACCAGCCGAGAGGCACACCACCTTGCGGTCAAGAGCCTCAGAGCCATCGCTCTTACTATTGGCAAAAGCCTCCAAATCTTTCTCAAACGCATTCACATTAGGCCCCATCGGCACCACCCAATTGGTGTCGAAAGCCTCCTTCACATATTTCTGTTCCAAACCAGCCTCACTCATGTGGGCAAGGCACAAGTAAATAGTTTTCCTTTCCATAATAGAAATTAATTAATGTTTTTCTTCTGATTATATATTATTATTGTCTGTGACAGACAATTGCTTATCATACGAAATGAAATCTAGCACGTTGTACATTGCGCAATTCTCTTGCATAAACAGACATACCATCCTCAACTATTGCAGGAAAGGCAATGCTATGAGTAAAAGACAAAACAATGACACAAATAAAAATCTTTGAAAAAATACCAAAGAGATCTATTCCCTAAAAAAAATATGCAACCGTATATGGACAACGCCTGGATACAATACAGGCGCATCAGGACGTAAGAAAAAGTAAAGGACTGATATGGTCAACAGTTTATAGAACAACAACCTATTGGTAAAACATCTGTCTATGAAACTCTACATAGAAAATACCACTTATATATCACTAACAAGATAAATGTGACAAATGGATATGAAAAACACGCTAATGATTATCCCTGGCATTGACGCCATACTCCTGACGCAGTTCAGCCAGATCATCCATCACAAACGTTTTAGAATACTTCGGTAGTCGATAATGACGTTTGACCTCGAAATTTAGTTCATTAGGAAAACCGAAGCCTACACGATAGTAAGCATCAAAGATCTCCCCCATTTCGGGAGTAGTAATGACCGTAGAGTCAACATCAGCAAACTTCTTGAACTGGTCTCTATCACAAAGATAAAAGCCAGCAAGCTCCAATTCATCAAAACATTTTACATGTTCCTGATAACGCTCTCTATAATCAAGATATTCGACAAAACGATATGGAGCGACTCCTTTCCACAACCGTTTCATCAGAATTAAGAATGTTTCCAAATCATCGATACCTATTGACAATGGGTATAGGTCTTCAGGTTCCTTGTTGAGCAACTGAGACAAATCCGTTTGAATAGGCCCATAGTTGTAATCTGTCACCACCACAGACCACACATCACCTATCTCATGGGGTGCGACATGATACAACAGTTTGCCAATATGCTTTGCATCATATAGATCAACGGCGTTGCCACTACAGAGAGCATCTTCTATACGTTTACATTGGTCATAGCCGTATTGGACTGCCTTGGCAAAGTCTGTTTTTATGCGCTCATAGCCCCGCTCAGCATCCCTGAAGGGGGCACGGAAACCACAATTTTTGCATTCCACAACAATCCAGGTGGTGCCAAACTTAATCAACAAATCATTCTCGCATACTCCATCTATCGTATAACTCGAATAAAATCGCGTTTTGCTCGGAAAGAATCGCTGGAAGACATCCAACACCTTGCCCTCAAACACCTCGCCTTTCCTTTCATTATATTTGGTAACAATCCTTTGCAGTTCTGCCGACAGTCGATAATACAATGCTTCTATCAGAAATTTAGTGATGGGGCAAATATATCTATCACCCACCTTGAACAGCGGCATTTCTTCCGAGAGACGCTTGTCTGCATAATATGCAGTCCCTGCATCTATCGCTCGCTGTGGGTCATATAGAAGAAAATTAATTATATGTTGCAGACAACCTCGGTCAATGTCAACACTTTCCACTTCTTCCCTGTCGTGCATACATATCTCTCCCGGATTAATCAGAAGGAAATCAAACGCACCTTTCAATTCAGGCTGATTTGCCCAGTCACTGGGATCAATTCCTCGATCAATGTATCCGGAAGCAAGTTTAGTCCATTCTTCGGGATGCTGACTATAATAGTGATACTTGCTTCCTTTATATATCGTTTCTGTATATTTCCTGTTGTTCAGATCACGAACATGCAGCACAAACTTTACGGCATCATCAACTCCAAATCCAAATTGATTTCGTATCACATCGTCATAAGGTTTGCAGCTACGCATCAACCTATCAAGCGTCTGTTCCTCATAGCACAACTTGCCATTGCTGAAATAGAAAAGGAACGAAGACAGTTGGACTTCGAGTTTCTCATCTCGCTCATCATGAAATACGTCTCCGTCATTCGGGAACCCCACTGCCTTGAAATAAGCCATTTCCATCTCATCCAGCAACTGCGAGATTACATCCCATTTGGCTTCGGTTATATCCTCTATCCCATCTCTGTCCGCAATAGAATAATAGACATCTATCAGATAGAGCGCCTGTTTCATGGGAGACTCCACATTTATATATAGTTCGGAAGACTTTCGGCAATCAAGTTCCACTATCAATCTCATCGCATGCGTAAGCAGAGAGAGTTCATTTATTGTGGCCAATTCACTCTTCAGGTCATCAATAATTTCCTCTTGCGAACGATTGTTCTTTCGCAACCTCTCCATCTTCTTCAGAGCTCTTTCAAAGTCAAAGCTATTTGTGCGCATAGATATATGAGATTAATATATAATACCTCTTGCCACCATAGTATTACCACAAAACCAAGAGGGGCTAATATCCAACAAATATACGACTATTCCAACTACCCACAAAGCAATCATCAACATTTTTTTTCATAACAGCTTAGATTCTTCTGGGAGATATGCAGCCCCTTGGCCTATCCTTGCTATACGAGTATATGACCACAAGAAGGCTTCGCTACGGTTGGCTATTGATACCCATCGACTTTTCTTGAGGCGTAAAAGGAAGCCCATCCACTTTTATCTCCCATATCTTGGTGCGTGTATCTTTGCACCATTTGTAGAAAAATAATATAAGGTACTGCCATTCTTGATTAAGCCATAATTTGAGTGCTTACAGATATAATAATAAAAAAATGGAAGTTCCCCACTGCTGTATCGCTCTACGCCATGGGCCATTTGGGTGGGAATGAATATTATTCATTGAAGTATTTGTCCAAAAGGGAAGTGCTTACGAATATCGACGTTGTAGGAAAATCATTGCAACACGAAAGGACAATTCTCTATACGCAATTTCTTTTTTGCCAAACTACGACATTGAGGTGAAGTTTTAGGTATTGCCACCTTGCCGGTAGGAACCCAATACAGATTTTCATCGTTCTTAATTTTGTCAAGAGCCTTACCATTGTCCTTCAACCATGCCTTGAGCCAATCCGCTTTCCTCAACATTTCTTATATATTGCTTGTATTGGCAGGATGCACTTCTATGAAATATGCTTTTTCTTTATAACCAATAGCATAGTCCCAACGAGCTGCATCTGGATACTTACTTTTAGTACAAGAATCGATGTCAACACTACCTGAAAGCAATTTGTTTTCCACAGGTTTGACTCTCATAGAATCTGCTTTCATAGCCTGTAACCCTTTACAATATCCTCCCAACAAGTCCGGAATACTATTCACTGCCTCCTCAAAAGAGACGGCTGTATTCGATTTTGTGTTTTTTACGCCCATCTTCATTCCCATTGAGCCAACTTCACTACTCTTTATAATATTTGCTAACGACATCTGCCGCTCTACCAGAAAAAGCCGACAACCCGCCCCATTCTGATATCAAGAAATCATCACTACCCACATCCAACGAAGATATATCCTTTGACACCACTCCACCTTCATTTGTGTAGAAGAAATACGTGCGCATATTTTTGCTTTTCAGACTATTGAACACACTACCTGTTCTACTGTTATTATCTACACCAAACAACTCACACAAAGCCTTTTTCAAGTTGCTGTTAGAGAGTTCCTTCAACGACTCGAAAACCCATACAAATTCTAGTAATGTGGGAGAATGTGTTGACACCACCACTTTATATCCCGATTGCAACAGTTCTATAAGTTCCAGAATCACAGATTCTATTGCACGTGGGTGAAGTCCCATTTCCGGCTCTTCTATTATAACTAGTTTGTAATCGTCCTTGTTGATAACAGATGTTGGAGGACCAGACAGGCAGTACATAGCAAGCAACAAAGGCATAAACTCTTTCTGACCTGCACTCCACGTCATAAACGGAAGGTTCGTATCGCCTACATTCAGCTTCATTTTCCTCTGTCCGGAACTCTGGTCTATAATCACTTTCGCTCCATGGAAAACCGACTGGTCTATTGACTCTTTCACTGCATCCTTCAATCTTGCACGCATCGGGAATATAACATTCGGATTTCCAAGTCCGCCTTGAATAAAGATACGCAAGGTCTCGCTAAAGTTCTTTAATACAAACGGAGCAGAACCGTCAAACTCCATAAAGTTCTTTGGTCTACCGTCAGATATCCCTAAGATTCGTTGCGCCGGAACATAAAAAACGGTTTCTTTTATATTTTGCCTGTTCTTTTGATTCCTTAACAAATCTTCGGGCGAAAAAATCTTACCCTGACATTCGATTTTCGTACAATCATTAAACAATGAATGTAAACCTTCTCCAAAATAATTATCAAGTATGGGATTGGCATCGGTTTTCGGCAGAATATAGTTATATCGGCGTAATGTTTCTATCACGCTATTTTTATCCTCTATCAACTTTAACAGCTCCAAAAACAGGCTTTTCCCACTTGCCTGTGGACCAATCAGAATTGTTAAATCCCCAAAGCAGACATCAACACTCTTTATCGGTCCAAAATTCTCAACCTTCAACTTATCCATATCAAGTGATTTTATATCGATTGCGATTTGTGAAAATAATCAAATACAAAGGTATAAATAAATCATAGATATAAAAAAAATTCTACAAAAAAAATAATTAGACTATCTTTTTCCACCACATCACATAAAGGCGTGATACCGGCGCCCATAGCAGTTCGGATGGATAATGAGATGCATAACGGAGATTCATAAACATCTTCCGGGCTATATTCCTGCAGAAGGAACCGTCACGCTCTACCCTCGTGTCATATCTGCCGAAATTACCACCAAGCATTGTCTGCTTCAACAGAAACTCTCCTTCTCGTCGGTCAGGAGGACATACCATATAACTATCTTCCAATAAAAAAACACATTGAAGGACATACATCACAGCACCAGCAAAACGATACAGTCCGAAATCCTTCAAAAGCCGCTTCAATTCCTGCCGTTCGCCAGGTTCCACAGCCTTACTGCGCAGACAGAAATAATAATCCATCAACTGGCGCATACCTATTCCTGCCCCTATCACGTGTCTAAAACAGTGCAACAGCAAATATACACGGTTGAATTCCACGGGAGGGGTTATCACACCGTTGCGCGCCTTCACACCAGCCTCATCAAAACCCGATGCCCAATTTTGAAACCGACGGTTCGCCAACAAATTTCTCAACGACGACGGACGATAATGAAGTTCCACCTCTGTATCTGGAAACACGCGCCATTCAGCATGAACATAGGTACACTTTCCTATAGCGCCCATTCCCCGTGCAACACCCATCACCTTTCGGAATCCACCAGGCACATATATGTCGATGTCGCCACTCTGACGAAGAGAGGAGAGACCACCGCTTGAAACCATACTCTGCCCACAGATTTTCACATCATACAATGAAGCCACCCCCTGCCCTTTCAGCACAAGGGATGCAAGTCCGCAGGCTGCCAAACGTTTCTGAAGTTCGATGCAGCATGCATCCATCTCTTCATTACGCCTTTGGACATTGGCAGTCAAAGCCAACCACCTCATTTTTAGCCTTGCAGGAAGATTGACAGCTTGCTCTGCATATCTCCTCGAGATCTCCTGAACTCCATTGAAGCAAACACCCAAAACAGTCTGCTCACAAGCATATTTATAAACATCCTCCCATTCATCCGCCGATGGTACTAACGAGAGGCAATCCCTTACGCCAATGGAAACCTGAAGCAACTCGAAGAATAGACCGTGCTCTGCAACACAAGAACCTTTCATATCATTTATACAACGCTAATTATGTCCATTAAATGCTTCCATTGTAGCGCTTTTGCCAGTTGTTGTATTAATGTCTGCACGAAAAAGGACTTTCTTTATTGTCGTAAAAAAAACTCGCAAATCCATCATCGGGCCAATATGGCGCACGTAATACAGATCATACTCAAACTTCTGTGTCCAAGTTATGTTGTTACGCCCATTCACCTGTGCCCAACCGCTCATACCCGGAGTAACATCATGCCGATGACGCTGCTCTTCGCTATACAATGGCAGGTATTTAACCAGCAACGGACGAGGCCCAATAAAGGCCATATCCCCTTTCAATATATTTATTAACTGCGGCAACTCATCAATAGAGGTTGAACGGACAAACTTGCCGATTGGCGTGAGGCGTTCGGCGTCGGGCAACAAATTGCCTTCTGCATCACGCTCGTCTGTCATTGTCTTAAACTTCAGCGCATTAAAAATCTTTTCATGTTTCCCTGGACGAGGCTGAGAAAAGAACACTCCTGCTCCCTTATTGGCAAAATAAAGCAAAAGAATTGTACTAATAATAATTGGAGATAACAAAACTAACGCCACTAAGGCTCCAATAAAACCAATCGGGCGTTTCACACAACTTACATACAATCTCTGACCTAATGTTAAGTTCATAACCACTATTCTTTTTTGTAATAATACTCATTTCTCTATCACTTCATCTGACATTACGCCATGTCCAGGACAAACGATTCGTCCATCACATAGCTTTATCAATCTGTCAAGTGAGTTTTTAGCATCCTCCTTGTTACTGTTAGGGAATATTGCCAACAGACGCTCACCAGGGATGTACGAATCACCTGTAAAAACAAAATTTCCTACCATATAGGACAAACAACTCTTGTCATGACCAGGCGTGAAGAATATCTTGGCATCAATACCATCAAACAGTCTCATAACAGCTCCTTCATCCAACAACTTGACATTAGCATCACACTCAATCTCCAAGTTTGGGACCTCTATATGATATTTGCTCACATTCAGTTTAGAATTACCCAAAGCGATACTCCCAAAATCATTAGTGCAAATTACAGCATCAGGAAAGTCTGACAGCAACTGGGTAAGTCCATAAATGTGGTCAGCATGAGTATGCGTTATAAGAACTCCTTGGACATATCTATCGCCCAAGACATCCTTTACTTTACTATAGTCACCACAATCAACAAGCCATACATACGAACAGTCTTCACACGACAACACATATGTATTGCTTGTATAGAATAAATTGACAATCCTCTTAATAGTCATTATCTAACCGTATATCCTCCATCTACCACCAGGTTCTGCCCTGTCACCCATCTTGCGGCATCACTAAGCAGATAGATACAGGCATTAGAAATATCCGAGCACTTACCTAATCCCAAGAGATGTTGCTCCTCCAACTTTTTACGAAGTTCCGGATCGGCCATATGCGGCAGTTTGGCATTAATAGGAGTTTCGATGGCACCTGGACTGACAACATTTACACGCACTTTGTTCTTAGCGAGTTCACAAGCCATTGAACGCGAAGCGGCAATCAAAGCACCTTTGGTGGCACTATAAAGGGTTTTACATTTTTCTCCGACCAGTCCCATGACACTTGCAAACAGGATAATACTACAACCTGCCTCTTTATCATAATTGCCCATACGCGTTACCTCTCTTGACAAATTGATGGCAGAAAAAACATTTGTTTGAAAAAACTGCTCAAGCAGTTCTTCTGTCACCAATTTTAGCGGAGTTACAGACGACATACCTGCACAATTAACCACACCATTGATTTTCCCGACCTTGGATACTACGTTCTTCACCATATCTTTAAACCCATCAGATGATGACAGATCAAACGGAACCACCATATGACCACTACCATCCAACAGACTTAACGTATGCTGCAAACGCTCAACGTTTCGAGCTATCAGTACCATTCGTGCTCCCATCTTGGAACAGTCAATTGCACATTGTGCACCGATGCCAGAACTGGCACCGGTGACAATGATTACCTTATCTTTGAGTGAGAAAGGATTTGTGTTCATCATTATTCTTTATTAGGATGCGTTGCAGATTCTTCTGATTCGCCCTCTATTGGAGTATAATCACGGCGCAGATACTCGTCACAAGGTTGACCATTCTCCACCTCAACCACATCAGATATTCTTGTATCACAGAATGACACAACACCTGTCGCCCATGTCATTCCAACACCGAAAGCGCTCATCATGAGACGTTTCTGACCCTCCATTTTTCCCTTCAGCTCCGAGACGATAGTCAGCGGAACCGAAACAGAGGAAGTATTTCCGAATTTCTCTATAGTATGTGGAATCTTATCCACGTCCAGTTTCATTTTCTTAGCAATATAGCTATTAATGAAATTATTAGCCTGATGAAAACAGAAGAAATCTATATCATTTGTCGTTATGCTGGCCTCGGCAATGGTCTTCTTTATATCACGAGGAATCTCACGTATAACGAAGTTAAACACATCGCCACCCTTCATATATCCCTGCTCTTCGCTACGCATGTTGCCATACTGATCGACCACTCGCTCTTTCAGGGTTTCTGGCGTTGACATGTGTCGATATCCACCAGCCTTTATCATAATGAGGTCTGCACGCGAACCGTCAGTATTGAGCGAGAGTGTAGTCTCGCCGAACCTTTCGCTGCGTTCCACCAAGGCAGCCACACCGCCATCACCAAAAATGAATGCGCTGCGACGATCACGCGGTCCATACACCTTGCTGCGCGTCTCACCATCCAATATCAAAGCCTTGCGTATAGCTCCAGTTTGCATCATGCTATATACTACACTCATACCATAGATGAATGCAGAGCAGCCCAAATTCACGTCGAAAGCAATACAACTGTTATTCAATCCCAAACGATGCTGAAGAGTACAAGCTGTGGCAGGCATACGGTAGTCTTGCGTCTGACTGATGAACACAAGCAAATCAATCTCAGAACGATCTATATCATTATCAATTATCAGTTTCTGAGCGGCTGCGAAACATAAATCAGACGAACAAGTAGCAGCATCTGCAAATCGACGTTCGTACACGCCGACCTTTTCCACTACCTCCTTCACCTGCTCTTCAGGAAAGAATTCGGTATATTCCAGATTTTTGATAATATGCTTAGGCACGGCACCTGCCATGGCGGAAATACCTATACCCTTGAATTTCAGAAAAGCCATAATACCTTTCTTTTATTTGTTGTTTTCGATATACTCTGCAATTTCCCCCAATGTTTTCAAAGTTTTGAAAACAGGCATCTCAATCTGGATATCATACTCCTCGTCCATCATTGCAATTACAGAAATATATGCAACACTATCCCAATCTTCCAGATTACGGAACTCTGTATCAACAGTCAACTCAGTTGCTTCAACATCAATCGCCTCAGCAAACTTCTCAATAAAATCTTGTACGTTCATAATTAGTATAAATTTTAAATGTATTATAAATAATCTATTCTTTATATCTCTACTTTTTTTGCCGGATTACCCATATACAAGCATCCGTCCTTTGTTTTTCTAAGTACATAGCAGCCAGCGCCAAAGCGACAGTCATTACCAATTTTCAGACGCTGAGCTACAAAGACCCGAGCACCAAAGAAATTGCGGTTACCGATTGAGGTCTGCCCACTAATACGCGTTTCAGGAAACAGCACATTGTAGTTGCCCATATTAGCATCATGCCCAAGGGAAATGTTTCCATTCAACACATTAAAATCACCCAATTGCGTGTTGCAACTGAAGCGACAACCGAAAGTCACGATATTGCCCCTGCCCATTGCCACACTCTCCTCGTCGAAATAGAACACGTTCGGAGCAATAATATTGGGGAAATCCACATTGGGATTAGTAATCCTCTGAGAAATCAGCTCCAGATATTTTGTGCTACCTATCGCAATGACCACAGCCACAGGATTCTCCCAGGCATTGAGAGTTTTGATATCGCCTAACACCTTGCCATACTTGCATTCTGTTCCGACCTCCACACCATCATCAATATAGCCAAGCACATTCCAAGTTGGTTTCTCCTTATTGACATGTTGTATCAGACAAGCCACCTCATGACCAAAGCCACCAAAACCATATATCAACAGATCTTTCATATACTATAATTTAATGTGTGGAGCATTTTCCCAATCATAAGATAAATCCGCCTGCTTGATATTTACAAAATCGAGTTTATCAATCAGGTTTAACATTTTCTGAAATGCGCCTCTTTTGCCAAAATTCGTTTTAATATAACGAATGGTACGATTTTTTAATGTACCTGGCTCATGGTAATAACTTTCGTATTCTTGCTTGGATTTGAAACCTACATTTTCAGGCACCAAATCACCAATATGGAAATAAGTCATTGCATAGTCCATTTGCTGCATACGGTCTTTCACGAAGTTCAGAGGGAAGAATCGGAAATATCCACCGCCTGAATATGCAAGTTCCTTACCAAATAATCTGGTCGTACATATTGGGAATTCTTTTATTTTTATTCCATCCCTTTCAATTATACAAGGATTCTGTGAACCAAAATCTGCAAAACCACCAAAATCCCGCGCTGACGGATATACCGAAGCATCAATTTCAATTCCACACTCAGCTAATATATCAAAAGCCCACTTATTCTTAGCTCCAATAGAAAACGCCGGAGCTCTATAACAAATAACCTTTTCCCCAATACACTGTTCTATGGCATCTATCGCTTGTTTGGTATCTCGAAGGGCTTCCTGTGGTGTCATTCTATTCAACCAAGAGTGGGTATTAGAATGGCAACCTACTTCGTGACCTCTTGCATATATTTCTTTGATAACATAATCAAACTCTGTCACAAGCGAACCAAGGCAGAAGAACGTAGCTTTAACACCTTTTTCGTCAAGTTTATCTAGTATCCGATATAAATAGTTGTCAAACTCTGCGTATTTTTCTTTCCTCCCTCCATGCAAGGTCTTCTCTAAATACCATTCCTCTGTATCGTACGTTAATATTTTCATTGTGCATCAAAATTAATTAGTCCAAAATCCCACGAAGCCAAATCCACCGCATCATCCATAATCTGCTTATCCTTATTAAGCACATTGATAGTAAGAGGGAGAGGCTTCGGGTCAAACTTATGAGGCAATTTTATCATTAAAGTTTGAAACATATTCATAGTACCTACAAACAACACCATAGCCACATTCTTTTCCTGTTTCATGATGTTTCTAACAGCAAACGACAAAGCTTTAAATGTTCTTGTATCTCTTTCTCTAAAATCCATCAAGTAAGCAACATCTACATTCCCTTCCGTATAGATTCTATAATGACAAGAATAGCTGGATGAACTAATCCTTTTATAATTATCCTTATTGCCAAACCTAATTCTTAGAAACTCAGGAGTCGTGTTCAATTCGAACTTACATTTCCTCTTTCGTGAAGAACATACTATCGCAATTAAATGGTTTAATAAGACCCACAACCATACTAAGAATAAAGGAACAATATTCAATCTTGAAAGGAAGGGATTCTTCAGGAATTTGAATGGTCTTAAAGGAAGAATGTAATAGTTTAAAAAACCAACCAGTTTTGCCTTATTAACTGAAGTTTCGCAAGTGAATAAATATCAACTTGCTTGTTTATAAATATACATA
>OHEU01001026.1_pt1 | contig 13648 bp, 14 predicted proteins | sample 1567341 | NCBI WGS metagenome assembly OHEU01 (sample SAMEA3879524, study PRJEB24766) | human gut metagenome | biome: human-associated habitat; feature: feces | place: USA | collected 1985/1987 | reverse complement strand
TTTTATAGCATTAATAATTTCTGTTTTTGAAAATTTTTCTTTCAATAATTGCATATATTCCTTTTGTCTATACATCAAATTCTCCTCCGTATAATAACAAAACCTGTAATCTAGGATAAACCTAGATTACAGGTCAGCCTAAACAGAAACAAACTATTGCTTATGTGATTTTACCATCCACTACCGCTATCGTTGTTCCATCCTCCACGACACCATCCCATCATTGAAACAGTGCTATTGCTTGTTCCTTCCATTGCTGGTTTAAAAGTCTTCTGTCCTTCAACAGATTCAGCAATAATTGTGATAGTTTTTCCAAGCTTCTCTGAAAACATTTCTAATTTGTTCATTATCAGATACCTCCTTTCTTTAGTATTCCAGACACATTTGCATCTGAAAACTGCACTCGAAGTTGTACCACAAAACAAATGTACTTTTCAAACGCAAATACAATTTAGTTAGCCAATGTTCCCATTGGATTCCATGGCATTAAATATAAACTTTCTCCATCCAATATTTTTTCTTCATCCATCGATAAATATCGTTTATCAATCACTACTTGATAAACATACTTTTCAAACCAATCTATCGACATATAAAAGTACCCATCCTTACCAACTTGATTTCCATGGGAATCTTCTACTTTAAATCCAACTACCTTCTGGTCCTTTAATATAATCCCGATAATCAACATAGCATGATTCATTTCAGACTGATGGTATTCTAATTGTTCTCCCTTTGAAAATAAATACGAAGTATTTAGTATATGTGATACATTAAAAGTATTATCATCCATAATTCCTGTTTTTTTATCTATCATTTTTCCTGCATCACAGCCAAACCACACTGGCGTTCCATCGGCTATCTGCTCAATGACTTTTTCTTTTAAAGTTTCTATGGGTAGATTGATATACTCTATCTTCTTTCCTTCGGACATATTATTAAGATTTTGAATACAATACTTTTTATACATTGGTACTTTTAACATAGGAGCATTAATCAAGCACAAATATTTATCTAAATCTACTCCTATCTCTGATTTATAATACGAAATGGGTGAGTATTTTTTTTCCATCTTTCCATACTGAAATTCAGTTGGTGGTTCTCCAAGGCTCAAGCTTAATATTCTTCTAATTTCATCCATTTTCGTTTCAACTTCACTATTGATTTGTTCTAAACTTGCACCTTTCATATTCAACTTTCTTATATTACACCCAGAATCTCGCAAAATAGTCGATAAACAAATATTCATTTGATTTGTGTCTAATGCCGAATATGTATCTGGCATTGATTCTTGTGGAACAATACCATATTTCTTTATAATGTTGTTAAACATTGCCCATTGTCCTGCATCTGGACATGGATTTTTAAATAAATGTTCAACTAATCTATTATCACTTGGCAACTTCATTGTCTCTATCACTTTTTCAAAAAAATATTTTGATTTTTCGTATTTGTCATAATAAGCTATATAGTTAGCAGAAAGAATAATGCTAGTCCTACTGTTTTTTCTATTTGCCAATATTCTTAATAAATTAAGTCCTGCGTATATCCAGCATTTCCCAGTAAATTTCTGATTTTGTACCTTGCCGATTTCTAAAGACTGTTCAGAATCGAAATCTATCGTCCACATGGTTTGTGCAGCACTCATTATTCCTTTGTTTCTAATCAAATCATTATCTACCATTTTATCCACCAATTATTTTCATATTTAGAAAATCATTTATCAATTTTTGTTCACTTAAAATTGATTCAATCATTTCTGGATATAAAGTACTATTTATCGTACATTCCAAATCATCTTTTTTCGTTCTTGATAATTTTGCTTTTATGCTACAACCACCTTTGCAAAAATATCTCCATGAGCATGACAAACAACTAACATCGTCTTTTTCTTTAAAATATGCTTTTGTCTCTTTTGCCTCTTTTACTATCTTAATCAAATCTACTGCTTCTTTAACATTTCCAATTCTTTCTTCTATATAATCCGTTAGTTCACAAGGATAAATGTAGCCCTCCATGTCAAACACAATCATACTTGTTCCACCTGTACAGCCTTGTGATACGCAAATATCTGAATTATCACGTATTAATAAGTTCAATAATTTATGCCGAATATTCATATCTATAATATTATATCCTTCATTATTTAAAGACATAATTTTCTTATAGACTCTTTTTGTTCCATCTATTACCTGTTCTTTATTCAAACATAGGTTAGCTGCAAATTCACTCTCGTGTACAAAATTAAATTTAACATGTTTTATATTAATATCTTTTGCATAAAAATCCAATATATCCTCTATATGCTCAATACTGTTCCGAGTTATTGTGTTAATAATTCCAAAATTATCTCCATAATATTTCTTTACATTTTTTATTCCTTGAAGTACATATTCAAACGACCCTTTCGTATTTGCAAACACTCTTTGCCGATCATGAATTTCTTTATTACCATCAATACTTATTCCTATTGACACATTATGTTCAAACAACCATTTTACATTTTCTTCTGTGAGTAGTACTCCGTTGGTTTCAATCGTAAAATGCACAGATATAGGTGTATTTTCAAAAAAATCATACATCCATTTAATTTTTTCCATTTCAAGTAAAGGTTCTCCACCCCATGGTTGAATAGATATTTTCTTAACCTCATGTTTCGTACAATAATCAAAAATATATTTACAAATTTCATTAAGCATTTCTTTAGAAATAGATTTATAATTCTCAGGATTGTTTACATCTCGAAAACAATATTTACAATTCAAATTACAGCGAGTTGTCAAATCAATCATAAAAAATTCTGGACGAATCTTATAATTTGTACATAAATCACAATGATTTAAATTATCAAATTCAGCCAGTCGATGCTGTAATAACTTACTCGCAAAATCTGTAGATACTTTTTTTTGCTGCAACATATTAAACAATTCATGATCAATCAATATTGAATACCCTAATTCGTTTAATAAAAAATATTTTTTACCATTAGTAAAGGCTTTGCATTTTTTATACACTATATGATTTTCTTCATCTGTATACTTTTCAACTAACATTTCATCCATTACTCAATAATGCCTTTCTGGTATAAAGCCCGAATCCAAGTAAGGGCATCTTCCTCATTAAGTTCAATTTCAACTTTCTTTTTTAATTCATCAAAAGTGACTCCTTCCCGTAAGTCCCTTAAAATACGCAACATACTACTCGTGTCATGGTTCCCTAACATAATAAATTTTCCGTCATCAGATCGCTCAACAATTATTCCGTCATCTCCTATTTCTATATCAATATAAGGTGACAAAAAAAACTTATTGACATTATTATTACTATAAATAATTTGTCTGGCAAATTTATCCATCTTTTATCTTCCTTTATACATACGGTTTTACAATACTATCACCAAACAGCTCAAATGCTGTCCTATACGTTCCCGCACACAATTGGTTGGCTTTACATTTTTTACATGCATTTGTATACAATCCAACATTTGAATCAACATTATATGCTCTTTGCGATTTTCCATCTCTATTTGGCGAAACATAACCTTCATAGCCATAAGATTTTGGTGTAAAAAATCTCCAATAAAATGGATCTGCAGAACATAATGGCATATTAAAGCAATACACCAACCGTCCTGGTTCTCCTTTTTCAAGATATTTATCAAACATTTTTTCCAAATAAGGACGCATTCTAGGGAATTCTAGTTTATAATTATTTTTTATTTCTTCTTCCAAACCGCAATAATCTATGCTACACAATTGCATATCCACGGATTGTGGAAATGTATTATCAACAAACTGAAAAAATTCTTTCAATTCCGTATAATTTTCTTTTGTAACACAATGTTTTACTATTGTATGAAAACCTGCTTGATTAACATTTACTAATCCTCTTATAGTTTTTCTAAAACTGCCTTTAGAACCATTTACGCGTTCGTGTAATTCCTCTGTTTGACTATGTATCGTGGTAATCACAGAAATATTATTACTATTTATACGGTTTGATATTTCTCTTACAAAGTTTATATCATCTAATTTCTCCGCGTTACTTAATAACGTAATCTTAATATTCATGCTATCAAGATATGATATAATATCAAAAAAATTCGGATGTAATGTTGGCTCTCCTCCTGAAAGAACAACTTCCATTATTCCTAGTTCTTCTTTTAATCTAAATACAGAATCTTTTACCTCCTGAAAATCCATATATTTAAATTTTTTTTCCTCTTTTGTACATGGACAAAAACTACACTTTTGATTGCATATATAACTAATTGCCAAATACGCTGAATTCATTCATTACCTCCTACTTTTCCATACCAGTCTTCCAATTTAGGTTTGCTTTGTCTCTCCCATATAAATGTTCTTGCACTTGTACAATACTTGCACACATCATGTGATTGTTCTAGAAAATAAAGTATTTTTTCAGCATCTATACTTTCGTCATATATATTCAATCGACTTGTTGAAAAATCCAATTGTTTATCAAATGACTGGTTTACAATATGTTCTACAGCCGGTGCAGGGCATACACTAATATAACCTTTTCTTAAAACATGACACTTTCTTCCACTGCAGCGTTTCCATTGATAATATGAATTTGAATTTCCTAAGGGATTAAATATTCCATAAAACATCTGAACATCATTTTTATAATAAACGACTTTTTCTGAAATTAGCGTATCTTCTATTTTCATGTTAATTTTTTTTCCTACTGGATAAGCTGACCATCCAATACAAACATCGTATTTTTTAATTGATTGATAAAAATTTTCATCTAATGTTGGTAATAGCAATCCATTCGTCAGAATTTCTATCTTTGTTTTTTTTAGATACACTCTCACAATCTCAAGCAATCTTATTATTTTAGGATGTAAAAGAGGTTCGCCTCCATATAATATTAATACTTCGATATTATCAAAAAGCTCAGAAAGCCGCATTACATCACGTTCAAACTCTTCACAATCATAATAGAATTCTTCTTGATTTGAATTACAAAAATGTAAACAACCTTTACATTTCAAGTTACAATGTTCAACTATTGGTATTCCAATTCTTTTTAATACACTCATTTTATTCTCCGGCAAATTCATAAATTTCTATTTTAGAATTATATTACAATAATCACTAATAATAATAACTTATTTCATATCCCGAACCATGAAAAACTTCTTCCGAAAAATTATTACAATACATTGCAACTATCCACCCATGTTTTGAGCTATTCCACCGTATTCCATCACTATCGTTATAATCAGGCTCTCCCATTTTCGATAGAAACTTATCAAATTCCTTATCAGTTAAACCATAATGAACTGAACTAGCACATCCTGTTTCTAAATTAAATTTAATCACCATTCCTTTTGAAGCTTTAACGCCCTTTATCTTGGCATTTTTATAATATAAGGAATAAACTTTATCTGTCTTTTCTCCAGTTAATCTATACTCATATATCTGCTTATCTTCGTTGAATACTTCCGTTTGATCATTCATATAATTTACCTTTGGTTTGAAAGAACTATCCAATTTTAACATCTCTGCTCTTTTAACATCAGATACTGTTGATTCTCGTGTATACCCTCTGTCAATATCTTGAGACGATATTTTTGAATAGCCAAATTCCCCTCCCACAAGTAGACAAACAATAATAGCTAATACACCGATAATTACATATGGTTTTTTATTTTTAAATCGGATTATTTCATTTGGTTCAAATGTATGAACTTTATTTTGTACCGCTTCATTAACTATTGGCTTTCCACATTTCGTATAAAACTTTGTATTCTCTGCGACTTCATTTCCACAATATTTGCAAAAACATAGATTTTCCTCCTGATACACAAATCATATTTGTTAATCATCATGCATTTCCTTGTAAGTTTCTTCACATACAAAAACTTCCTTATGCATCTTATTCTCATAATGTCGTGTAGCTTTTTTTCCACACCATGCACATTTTTTTCTACATTCCTTGCAAACATAAGAGTAAGAACCATCGCTTTCTTTATATGCTACAGTCGGACTATGTCCACACCAGTCACACGGTTTATCCGATACAGACATCAATTGCATAAATCCCCATATTACAATTACTCCAACAATAAGACTAGGGATTATAATTTTCCATACTCTAGCGCTATTGTTCTTTGGTGCTATAACATCATAAACATGTTCTGATTGTTCTTTCTCAACAACCGCACCACATTTACCGCAAAAATTAGCTCCTTTTTCTATTTTTTCACCACATTTACCGCAATAGCCCATTTTTAATTTTCTCCAATTCTGTTATAGTCATATTATTACTCATTTACAGCCTTACCATATGAATTTGCCAAAATATCTTTTTGCGAGTCATCGGAAGCTTCAACATCAAAACTTTCTCCCGATAAAAGTTCCACAGCTAAAACTCGTTTATTTAGTACATCATTTTCGTTTAGCGTGTCATATGAATGTCCACTTACTGTTCCAGAATTCTCATCTATTTCATATACTGAATAAGAGCCTCCACCATTTCCACCCCCATAATCATGAAAAGCCGCAAATATCAATTTCGAATCCTCATAAAAAAACTTTATCTTACTCGCCGGAATAGCACTTGGCTCATATGTATATCCCCAATCACCTAATTCAGCATACACATTATCTATGATTTCTTTTTGATTCTCGTCTAAATCATTATAGGTATAATTTTTATCACTCCCATTTGATTCATTGTTTGTAAAAGAACATCCGACTAGAAAAAGCATAGTACTTAGAGTAAATATTATAGTTATTATCTTCTTATTCATCTTACGTCTCTCAAAGATATTATTTCTTATTATTTTTTCTTATTAATCTTCCATAGACTGAGCCAATAATAAATAAAACAGCTGCCAAAATAATCAACACTACAAATGCATCCGTACTAACTGTATAGTAAGCTACAAATGCAAATATAGCACATATTATTCCTAAAACTGTAAAACCTATATCCGCGAGTAAAGAAGTTTTCATAATTTCATTTTGATTTCCCAACTCTGTCTTACAGCCACAATTTGGACACACTTGTGCCGAATCACTTATTTCTTTTCCACATTCTGGACATCTTATTAAAGCCATGTTAATACCTTCCTTTCTTTATCATCCTGTGACATCTTTCCTACATAAATTATAGTACAAATATTTACTAAATTCAATAGTAAACATCTTTATTATGTTAAGTTATATGTACATGTACGGAGGGGGGAATATGGATTACATTCAACGAATGCGCAATCTACGGGAAGATAACGATAAAACCCAACAGCAAATAGCCGATTATCTGGGTACATCCCAGACCATGTATGCCAGATATGAGCGCGGAGCAAATGAACTACCGATTCACCATCTGCTCGCTTTATGTAAATACTATAATGTGTCCGCTGACTATATATTAGGTCTTTCTAATATCAAACAAACTTCCAAATAAAACATCTGAGTCAAATCCTTTGCGATTTACACACGGATGTTTTTTTATTAAGAAAATTACTTATTTCCCAAAAAAACTCTTTATATTTATAAGATTACGCTATATTTATGGTCAAAAAAACACAGCACTGCGATAAACAGTACTGTGTTTAAATGTATTAGTAATGTAATTTTATTGCATTATTATGCGATTATGCGTCAGCATTTGCCTCTTTAAGAGCTGCTGTAAGCTGAGGAACGATCTTCTTTAAATCTCCTACTAAGCCGTAATCAGCTACATCGAAGATTGGAGCATCCTCGTCCTTGTTGATGGCGATGATGAGATCAGACTCCTCCATACCTGCTACGTGCTGGATGGCTCCTGAGATACCGATTGCGAAGTAAATCTGTGGACGTACAGTCTTTCCTGTCTGTCCTACCTGATAATCCTGTGCTAACCAGCCGTTCTCTACTGCTGCACGAGAGCATGATACCATACCACCCTTGAAGCATGAAGCAAGGTCACGAAGCATCTCGAAGTTCTCAGCGCTTCCAACTCCACGTCCGCCTGATACAAGTACCTTAGCGTCCATGATGTTCTCTACGTTGCCAACTGCCTTAACGATATCCATGATCTCAACATAACGGTTGTTCTCCTCGAGTGCAGGATTGAACTCGATAACCTCTGCTGCTCTGCCAGCCTCTTTAGGAAGCTTCTGCATAACACCAGGACGAACTGTTGCCATCTGTGGACGGTTGTCAGGACAAGCGATTGTTGCGATTGTGTTTCCACCGAATGCAGGACGTGTCATGAGAAGCTGGTTGTGCTTCTGCTCCTGTCCAGGCATAGCGTTGATTGGGAAATCACCAATCTCAAGCTTTGTACAGTCAGCTGTAAGACCTGTCTTTACTCTTGCTGAAACTGTTGGTCCGAGGTCACGTCCGATAGCTGTTGCACCAACTAACATGATCTCAGGCTTGTACTCATTAATTACTGATACAAGAGCCTGTGCGTATGGCTCTGTTCTGTATGTCTCAAGTGCAGGATTGTCTACAACGATTACCTTGTCTGCGCCGTACTCACCGAGCTCTGTTGCAAGAGCCTTTACGTTAGATCCAAGAAGTACTGCAGTAACCTCTGTATTTAAATCTGCTGCTAACTCTTTAGCTTTACCGACTAACTCAAAGGCGATGTCGCTAAGCTTATTGTCTACCTGCTGTGCGTAGATATATACGCCCTTATATTCTTCTAAACCCATTTTTGGTTCCTCCATACTAGATGATATGTTTCTCTTTGAATTTCTCCATGAGATAGTTTACTGACTCTGTTGGATCAAGGTTAACCTTTTCTCCAGCTCCCTTAGGTACCTTGTCAGATGCCTTAGCAATCTTTGTAGGTGATCCCTTAAGTCCAAGATCTGAATCGTCAACATCCTTAAGGTCAGCTCTGCCCCAGACAGTTACCTCTTTGTCAAATGCATCGAAGATTCCGCCCGGTGTCATATATCTAGGCTCATTTAACTCTGAAAGAGCTGTGATAAGACAAGGCATCTTAGCTTTAACTACGTGATATCTGTCCTCGTACTGACGCTTAACGACTACAGAATCTCCCTCAACCTTGATATCCTCTGCGTATGAGATTACAGGAAGTCCAAGATGAACTGCAATCTGTGGTCCAACCTGTGCTGTATCTCCATCGATAGCCTGACGGCCTGTGATGATTAAATCATAATCGAGATTTCTTAATGCACCTGCAATTGTAGTAGATGTAGCCCATGTATCAGCTCCACCAAGTACTCTGTCTGTTACTAAAACTGCATCATCAGCGCCCATAGCCATTGCCTCACGAAGGATTGCATCAGCCTTTGGAAGTCCCATTGTAAGGACTGTAACCTTTGCGCCTGTCTCGTCTTTGATTCTAAGTGCTGCCTCGAGACCAGCCTTGTCATCTGGATTCATGATTGCAAGCATTGAAGCTCTATCAAGTGTTCCGTCAGGATTGAATTTTACTCCACCCTTTGTATCAGGAACCTGTTTAATACATACTACGATATTCATGTATTTGTTCTCCTTTATTTATTCTAAGTAGCTCTACAGTTATGATAGCTCTCTTAACTATCTGAGTAATGAGCCTGAAATAACCATACGCTGAACCTCTGAAGTTCCCTCGTAGATCTCTGTAATCTTAGCATCACGCATCATACGCTCTACATCGTACTCACGGATATATCCGTATCCACCGAATAACTGAACGCACTCTGTTGTAACAGCCATAGCTGTCTCTGCTGCGAATAATTTAGCCTTTGCTGCATCTACTGAGTAAGAAACCTTAGGGTTCTTAGCAAACTCTGCCTTCTTCATAGCTGCTGCGTATACAAGATACTTAGCTGCATCGATACGTGTAGCCATATCTGCAAGCTTGAACTGTGTATTCTGCTGCTGTGCGATTGAACGGCCGAACTGCTTTCTTTCCTTTGTGTACTCGATAGTTCTCTCTAATGCGCCCTCTGCAATACCAAGTGCCTGAGCAGCGATTCCGATACGTCCACCATCAAGTGTATGCATAGCGATTGGGAAACCTCTTCCCTCTTTTCCAAGTAATGCATCCTTTGGAATACGTGCATCCTCGAAGATAAGCTCGTATGTAGATGATCCGCGGATACCCATCTTCTTCTCTTTTGTTCCGAATGAGAATCCAGGTGTTCCCTTGTCTACGATGAATGCAGAGAAGTTCTTCTTCTTGCGTCCACGCTTGTCCTCTGTGATGCTTGTAATAGCGATGATGATGTAAACATCAGCAACCTTACCGTTTGTGATGAAGCACTTAGATCCGTTAAGAACCCACTCGTCTCCGTCTAAAACGGCCTTTGTCTGACATCCCTGTGCATCTGTACCAGCGCCCGGCTCAGTAAGACCGAAAGCACCGATCTTCTTGCCTGAAGCAAGGTCAGGAACATATTTTTTCTTCTGCTCCTCTGTACCGAATGTCATAATAGGATCGATACAAAGTGATGTATGAGCAGATACAATAACGCCTGTTGTACCACAAACCTTTGATAATTCTTCTACACACATAACGTATGTAAGTGGATCACAGCCCTGTCCGCCGTACTCCTTTGGTACAGGAATGCCCATGAATCCATATTTTCCCATCTTAGCAACTGTCTCTGCTGGGAATACCTCTGTCTCGTCAGTCTCCTGTGCAAGAGGTTTAACTTCTGTCTCTGCGAACTGTTTGAAAAGGTCGCGAGCCATCTCATGTTTCTGATCTAAAGTGAAATCCATGATTTATTCTCCTTGAAATTTATAATTTGTTTTCAATTTATCCGAAATAAAGCCAACGAATGGCTTTATTGCTCCTACTGTGCGTCTACAGGTGTCTTTGTGCGGTCTGCATTGTAAACGTAGAATCCCTTGCCGCTCTTGCATCCAAGGTTTCCGCCTCTTACCATCTTGCGAAGGAGTGGGCATGCACGATACTTGCTGTCACCTGTCTCATTGTAAAGAACGTCCATGATTGCAAGGCAGATATCAAGTCCGATGAAATCTCCAAGCTCTAATGGTCCCATTGGATGGTTAGCACCAAGCTTCATAGCTGCATCGATTCCGGCGATATCTGAAACGCCCTCCATCTTGATGAAAGCAGCCTCGTTGATCATTGGGATAAGGATACGGTTTACTACGAAACCAGCAGCCTCGTTAACCTGTACAGGTGTCTTGCCAATCTCCTCTGCAATCTTCTTGATTGCATCAACTGTCTCAACAGGTGTGTTAACACCTGCGATAACCTCTACTAACTTCATACGGTCAGCAGGGTTAAAGAAGTGCATACCGATTAATGGACGTGTAAGTCCGTTTCCAATCTCTGTGATTGAAAGTGATGATGTATTTGAAGCGAAAATACACTCTGGCTTAGCAATCTTGTCTAACTCAGCGAATGTAGTTTTCTTAACCTGCATATCCTCGAAAGCAGCCTCAACGATGAGGTCACAATCCTTGCAGAGATCTTCTTTTAAACCAGGAGTGATGCTTGCAAGAATGCCGTCAACCTTCTCCTGTGTCATTTTCTCTTTTGCTACAAGTCTTGCATATCCTTTTGCAATCTTGTCTTTTCCGCCTTCAGCCCACTCCTGCTTAATATCGCAGAGTGCTACCTCGTATCCATCTACCTGTGCGAATGCTTTTGCGATTCCCTGGCCCATTGTACCAGCACCGATAATTCCAACCTTCATTTTAATTCCTCCTAAAATATATTATGACGCAAAAGCTTTAAGTGCTAAGCCTCTGCAGCATAACTTAATCATATATATATAAACTGATGTGAATAAACTAATTCACACTACAAGGGGATGCACCTGCATCCCCTCATATATCTATTGGCAAAGAAAATTAGTACTTCTCAACGATAGTAGAACATCCCATTCCACCACCGATACAAAGTGTTGCAAGACCTCTGTTAGATCCTCTCTTCTGCATCTCATGTAATAATGTAACAAGGATACGGCAGCCTGAAGCTCCTACAGGATGTCCGAGTGCGATAGCACCACCGTTTACATTTACCTTGCTCATATCGAAACCAAGATCTCTTGCTACAGCGATTGACTGTGCAGCAAATGCCTCGTTTGCCTCGATAAGATCGAAATCATCAATTGTAAGACCTGTCTTTGCAAGAACCTTCTTTGTAGAAGCTACCGGTCCAACACCCATGATCTCAGGCTCAACTCCGCCAAGTGCTCCTGCTACCCATGTAGCTAATGGCTTAACACCGAGCTCCTTAGCTTTCTCTTCGCTCATTACAACTACTGCTGCAGCACCATCATTGATTCCTGATGCGTTACCGGCTGTAACAAGTCCGCCCTCTTTACCTGAGCAGCAACGAAGCTTAGAAAGAGTTTCTACTGTTGTTCCGGCACGAGGTCCCTCGTCCTTTTTGAACTCAACGATTTCTTTCTTAACCTTAACAGGTACAGGAACGATCTCATCATCGAACTTGCCGGCGGCCTGAGCGGCCTCGGTCTTCTGCTGGGAAGCGGCGGCGAAAGCGTCCTGCTCCTCGCGGGTGATGCCCCAGATGTCGTTGATATTCTCGGCAGTGGTGCCCATGTGATAGTTGTTATAAGCGTCCCACAGGCCGTCCTTGATCATGGTGTCGACGAGCTTTTTGTCGCCCATGCGGGCGCCCCAGCGCTCATCGAAGGAAGCGAAGGGAGCGGCGCTCATGTTCTCGGTGCCGCCGCAGACGATGATGTCGGCGTCGCCGGCGAGGATGGCGCGGCCGGCCTCGATGACGGACTTCATGCCGGAGCCGCACACCATACCCACGGTATAAGCGGGAACGGAATAAGGAATGCCGGCCTTGATGGAAACCTGACGGGCAACGTTCTGACCCTGAGCAGCGGTCAGGATGCAGCCGAACATGACCTCGTCCACGTTCTCGGGAGCCACGTTGGCGCGCTTCAGCGCTTCCTTGACAACGATAGCGCCCATCTCGGCGGCGGGGGTGTTCTTCAGGGATCCGCCAAAGGAGCCGATGGCGGTACGGCAGCAGTTGACAACGTACAGATCCTTCATGATAGTTCCTCCTAAAATCAATGTTGGAAAAATATACAGTACACTGTGATGTGTTCCAGTGTTACTATCATAGTTAATTTTTTAACATATGTCAATCCAAAAATCACTTTTTGTGAAAAAATCGTGATTCACGTCAGGAAAGCATTCCGTTTTTCGTCAAAACGACCAATCTTCTCCGTTAGCCCTGCGGCTGCTCCGCTGTCAGCTGAGCATAGAGCTTCTGCTGGCCGGCGGTATAGCGGGCGTAGAAGGACGTCAGGTCAATGGCGTTGTACACGCTGTCGTTATGCTCCACCTGTGCGCCGGAGATACGGGCGGACAGATCCTCGCCAAAGGCCATCTCGGCCACGGCGTTCAAGTCCACGGCGCGGCGCAGTGCCACATAGTAGCCGGTCTCATCCTCGATAACGTCGCTGACCTGATCCTCCGCCAGTGCGGCCAGCGCCTTGTTCAGCGTGGTCTCGTCGCAGCCGTCATAGGTGTTGCTGGCCAGAACGGTCACGTTCTCCCCTGCCTCCAACGCGGCAAAGGCGGCGGCCTTGTCGTCGGCGGACAGGTCGGCCTTGAACTGGCCGGAGCCGCTGCGGGCGATGGTGCCCAGGTTGGACTCCAGATCCTCACGGGTCATGCCGATGCCGTTGTCCTTGACCACAAAC
>OHEU01001018.1_pt1 | contig 13777 bp, 7 predicted proteins | sample 1567341 | NCBI WGS metagenome assembly OHEU01 (sample SAMEA3879524, study PRJEB24766) | human gut metagenome | biome: human-associated habitat; feature: feces | place: USA | collected 1985/1987 | reverse complement strand
TCGCAAATTATTCAATGATTGTAGCAACTTTACCTGAACCTACTGTTCTACCACCTTCACGGATAGCGAAACCAAGACCCTGCTCCATAGCGATTGGGTGAATAAGTTCAACTGTCATTTCTACGTTATCACCAGGCATGCACATTTCTGTACCTTCTGGTAATTCACAAACACCTGTGATATCAGTTGTTCTGAAGTAGAACTGAGGTCTGTAGTTGTTGAAGAAAGGAGTATGACGGCCGCCTTCTTCTTTCTTAAGAACGTAAACCTGACCCTTGAACTTTGTGTGTGGGTGAATGGAGCCCGGCTTACAAAGAACCTGACCTCTTTCGATTTCGTTTCTCTGAATACCACGGAGAAGAGCACCGATGTTATCGCCTGCCTCAGCGTAGTCAAGGATCTTTCTGAACATTTCGATACCGGTTACAACTGTCTTAGCTCTTTCAGTTGTAAGACCGATGATCTCAACTTCGTCACCAGTCTTGAGCTGACCTCTTTCAACTCTACCTGTAGCAACTGTACCACGACCTGTAATCGTGAATACGTCCTCGACAGGCATAAGGAAAGGAAGGTCTGCCTTACGGTCAGGTGTAGGAATATAAGTGTCAACTGCATCCATGAGTTCAAGGATAGGAGCGTAAGCAGGATCGCTGAGGTCATCAGGAGCCATAAGAGCCTGGTAAGCAGAACCCTTGATGATAGGAGTATCATCTCCGGGGAATTCATACTTGTCAAGTGTTTCACGGATATCCATTTCAACAAGTTCGAGAAGCTCAGGATCGTCAACCTGGTCGCACTTGTTCATGAATACAACGATGTAAGGAACGCCAACCTGACGAGCGAGAAGGAGATGCTCCTTAGTCTGAGCCATAGGACCATCAGTAGCAGCAACTACGAGGATAGCGCCGTCCATCTGAGCAGCACCTGTGATCATGTTCTTAACATAGTCAGCATGGCCCGGGCAGTCAACGTGAGCATAGTGACGGTTCTTTGTCTCATACTCAACGTGAGCTGTGTTGATTGTGATACCACGCTCTCTCTCCTCGGGAGCCTTGTCGATCATATCGTATGCTTCGAACTGAGCATAGCCCTTGAGTGAAAGAACCTTAGTGATAGCTGCTGTTAAAGTAGTCTTACCGTGGTCTACGTGACCGATTGTACCAATGTTTACGTGGGGCTTGGTACGTTCAAATTTCTGCTTTGCCATTGGAATTTTCCTCCTTTAATTATGTGTATTCCATACACTTAGTATTTTATCAGATTATTTCTCAAAAAACAAGTCTTTTTTGCTCTTTCAGAAAAATTTTATTAGTCCTTAGCTCTCTTGCTGATGATTCCATCTGCAATTGACTTGGGAACCTGAATGTAGTGGCTGGGTTCCATTACATACTGACCACGACCCTGTGACTTAGAACGCAGATCATTTGAGTAACCGAACATTTCTGACAGAGGAACGAAAGCATTAATCTGCTTAACGCCGTTTCTGTCTTCCATACCCTGTATCTCACCACGACGTGAGCTTAAATCGCCGATAACGTCGCCCATGTATTCTTCGGGAACTGTTACAACTACCTTCATGATAGGTTCAAGGATAACGGGGTTAGCCTTGCGGCATGCTTCCTTGATAGCCATTGAACCTGCGATCTTGAATGCCATTTCAGAAGAGTCGACCTCGTGGTATGAACCGTCATAAAGTTCAACCTTAACGTCTACTGTCTGATAGCCTGCAAGAACACCGGACTGTAAAGCGCCCTGAATACCTGCGTCAACTGCGGGGATATATTCCTTGGGAATTGAACCGCCGACAATTGCGTTAATGAACTCATAGCCCTTACCGGACTCGTTCGGGTAAACATGGAGCTTAACGTGACCGTACTGACCCTTACCACCTGACTGACGTGCATACTTTGTATCAACGTCTGCATTAGTGGTGATTGTCTCTTTATATGCAACCTGAGGAGCACCGACATTAGCCTCAACCTTAAATTCACGGAGAAGTCTGTCTACGATGATTTCGAGGTGAAGTTCGCCCATTCCGGCGATGATTGTCTGACCTGTTTCCTCATTTGTATAGGTTCTGAAAGTGGGGTCTTCCTCTGCGAGCTTCGCAAGAGCAATAGCCATCTTTTCCTGACCTGCCTTGGTCTTGGGTTCAATAGCGAGCGAAATAACAGGCTCGGGGAATTCCATAGACTCAAGGATTACGGGATTGTTCTCATCACACAGCGTATCACCTGTTGTAGTGTTCTTAACACCTACAGCAGCTGCAATATCGCCGCAGTAGCAAACTTCAAGGTCTGCTCTGTGGTTAGCGTGCATCTGAAGAATACGTCCCATACGCTCCTTCTTGTCCTTAGTTGCGTTAAGAACAGTAGAACCTGCTGCTACGATACCTGAGTAAACTCTGAAGAAGCAGAGCTTACCAACGAAGGGGTCTGTAGCAATCTTGAAAGCGAGTGCAGAGAACGGCTGATCGTCGCCTGCGTGTCTTTCAACTTCTTCGCCTGTTTCGGGGTTAACACCCTTGATAGAAGGAACATCAAGAGGAGAGGGCATATAGTCAACGATTGCATCGAGGAGCTTCTGTACGCCCTTATTCTTATAAGATGTACCACAGGTTACAGGAACGATCTCATTGTCAATCGTTGCCTTTCTGAGTACAGCCTTGATTTCTTCAACGGTGATTTCTTCACCTTCGAGGTACTTGTTCATAAGTTCCTCGTCCTGCTCAGCAACAGCCTCGATGAGTGCATCGTGATATTCCTGAGCCTTCTCCTTCATGTCGTCCGGAATTTCTTCCACACGCATGTCCTTACCGAGATCATCATAGTAGATGTCAGCTTTCATTTCGATAAGGTCTACGATACCTCTGAATGTATCTTCGGCACCGATAGGGAGCTGTATCGGAACAGCATTACATTTAAGTCTGTCCTTCATCATGCTTACAACATTATAGAAGTCTGCACCCATGATGTCCATCTTGTTGATGTATGCCATTCTCGGAACATGATACTTGTCTGCCTGACGCCATACAGTTTCTGACTGGGGCTCAACACCGCCCTTAGCACATAAAACTGTAACAGATCCGTCAAGAACTCGCAGCGAACGCTCAACTTCAACAGTAAAGTCAACGTGTCCGGGAGTATCGATAATATTGATTCTGTGCTTCTTCCAGTATGCAGTAGTAGCAGCAGAAGTAATTGTGATACCTCTTTCCTGCTCCTGCTCCATCCAGTCCATCGTAGCAGAACCGTCGTGGGTCTCACCGATCTTGTGGTTGATACCGGTGTAGAACAGGATACGCTCGGTCGTAGTTGTCTTACCTGCGTCGATGTGAGCCATGATACCAATATTACGGGTCATTTCAAGAGTTACGTCTCTAGCCATATTTCCTCCGTTTTATTGATTACCACTTGTAATGTGCGAAAGCTCTGTTAGCTTCAGCCATTCTGTGTGTATCATCGCGCTTCTTGCAAGCTCCGCCCTGACCGTTCATAGCGTCGAGGATCTCGTTTGCAAGTCTTTCCTTCATTGTCTTTTCGTTTCTCTGTCTTGCGTACAGAGTAATCCATCTCAGACCTAAAGTTCTTCTTCTTTCGGGACGAACTTCCATAGGAACCTGATATGTGGCACCGCCGACACGGCGTGCCTTTACCTCTAACTGAGGCATGATATTTTCCATAGCTTCTTCAAAAGCTTCAAGTGCGCCCTTACCTGACTTCTCGGCTACGATGTCAAATGCACCGTATACGATCTTCTGAGCAACACCCTTCTTGCCGTCGAGCATGATATTGTTTACGAGTCTTGTTACGAGCTCTGAGCCGTACATAGGATCGGGTAATACATCACGCTTAGGAACATTACCTCTTCTTGGCACTTTACTTCCCTCCTTCATAAATAATGAAAATCATCGGTACTCGAAAGCGATTAACTCCCGCCGTCCAATTGCAGAGGTAATATAATATATTACTCCACAAAAGTGGCTAAAAGTCATCAGTTACGCTTTTTTCGCACCAGCCTTCGGACGCTTAGCTCCGTACTTTGATCTGCCCTGCATTCTTCCGTCAACGCCCTGAGCATCAAGTGTGCCTCTGACGATGTGGTAACGTACACCGGGGAGATCCTTAACACGGCCGCCACGGATCAGTACAACGCTGTGTTCCTGCAGTTTGTGTCCGATACCCGGAATATAAGCAGTAACTTCATAACCGTTGGAAAGTCTTACTCTGGCAATCTTTCTCATAGCAGAGTTAGGCTTCTTAGGGGTAGCAGTACGAACAGCTGTGCATACGCCTCTCTTCTGGGGAGAAGATATATCTACTGTTTCCTTCTTCAGAGTGTTCATGCTCTTCTGCAGTGCGGGAGCCTTAGACTTCTTTTCTGCAACTGCTCTGCCCTTACGAACGAGCTGGTTAAAGGTTGGCAAATGTTACACCTCCTTGCAAAATTATTAAAAATTTATGCCACAGAATAACGCTTTTACGCATTTATTCTGCACACATTTAAATATTATATACAAAAAGGCGGCGATTGTCAAGCCTTTTCGTTTTACCGAAAAAACTTTGTAACAATCGTCGCCTTTGGACTGAATTACAACTTAATTTTGTGCAGTTTCGCCAACTTCTTCACTGTCTGATTCGTTTTCATCCGATTCAGCAACAGCTTCGGCAGCCTTTTCTCTTTCTTCTTTTTCCTTCTCCATTGCCTCAAGACCTGTGCCTGCGGGAATAAGCTTACCTATGATAACATTTTCCTTCAGACCGAGCAGCGGATCTACCTTGCCGTGAATTGCAGCGTCGGTAAGAACTCTTGTGGTTTCCTGGAATGAAGCGGCAGACATAAAGCTGTCTGTTGCAAGTGCAGCCTTTGTGATACCGAGAAGAACAGCTTCGCACTCTACGGGTTCAATCTGTTCGCCGGCTTCCTTACGCTGTTCAAGCTCATTGTTTACCTTGACAAGCTCATTCTTGTCAATAACCGAGCCGGGAAGCAGATAACTGCTGCCGGGGTTGGTTACACGAGCCTTTCTCATCATCTGACGAACAATAACTTCGATATGCTTATCGTTGATGTCAACACCCTGTAAGCGATATACCTTCTGTACCTCGGCGATAATGTAGTTCTGAACTGCTTCCTCGCCCTTTACCTCAAGTACATCGTGAGGATTTACGCTACCTTCTGTAAGTGTTTCACCGGCTTCGATGAAATCACCATCCTGTATTTTCAGCTTGTAGCCGAAAGGTACAGGATAAGGGTGCTCCTCGCCGTCAGCTGTTGTAATGATAACGTGTCTGGTTTTCTTTATCTCGTCGATTCTTGTCTTACCGGAATGCTTAGCCATAATTGCGGCATTCTTGGGACGACGTGACTCGAACAGTTCTTCTACTCTGGGAAGACCCTGTGTAATATCTTCAGCCGATGCAATACCACCGGTATGGAACGTTCTCATAGTAAGCTGTGTACCGGGTTCGCCGATAGACTGTGCGGCTATGATACCAACTGCTTCGCCGATTGTAATCTTCTTGCCGTTAGCAAGTGAAGAACCGTAGCACTTTGCGCAGACTCCGTGTTCTGCATGGCAGGTAAGAACTGAACGAATTTTAACGGTCTTTACGCCCGATGCAACTATCATCTTGGCATCAGCTTCCGTTATCAGCTTATCCTTTGAAACGAGGACTTCGCCGTTGTCATCGGTGAAATCTTCGGCAAGGTATCTGCCTGTAAGACGTTCTTCAAGCGACTCGATAAGCTCCTTGCCTTCACGAATCTCGTAAATGTCTATACCGTCTGTAGTACCGCAGTCATCGGTTCTTACGATAACTTCCTGTGATACGTCAACAAGACGTCTTGTAAGGTAACCCGAGTCGGCTGTTCTTAACGCCGTATCGGCAAGACCCTTTCTCGCACCTCTTGAAGAAATGAAGTATTCGAGGATGTTAAGACCTTCACGGTAGTTAGCTCTGATCGGGATTTCAATCGTTTCACCCGATGTATTTGCGATAAGTCCACGCATACCTGCAAGCTGTCTTATCTGGTTTGTACTACCACGGGCTCCTGAGTCAGCCATCATATAGATGGGGTTGTAATCGTCAAGACCCTTTGTCAGTGCAACTGTAACATCTGTTGTAGCCTGGTTCCATACTGAAAGCACCTGAGATTTTCTTTCGGCGTTCGAAATGAAACCGTTGTTGAAATACTCGTTGATTTCCTGAACCTGTGCATCCGCATTTGCAAGAATATCTTTTTTCTCGGGCGGTATTGTAGCATCGCATACAGCTACTGTGATTGCCGCCTTAGTCGAGTATTTGTAACCCATAGCCTTTATTTTATCAAGAACCTGCGCCGTCATAGGTGTTCCGTGAACCTTGAGGCACTTGTCGATGATTTTTCCAAGCTCTTTCTTTCTTACCTTGAAGCCGATTTCGAGATCAAACTTCTTTTCGGGATCGTTTCTGTCAACAAAGCCAAGATCCTGAGGAATATGCTCGTTGAAAAGAATACGTCCTACCGTAGCGTCGATTATCTTTGTTTCGGGATGATCTCCGCCTACGTCCTTGGTAACTCTTACCTTGATAGCCGAGTGGATCGTAATATCCCCTTCATTGTAAGCCATAATAGCCTCATTGAAGTCACGGAATACTTTACCCTCGCCCTTTTCGCCGGGCTTGTCGATAGTAAGATAATAAGAACCGAGTACCATATCCTGAGTAGGTACTGTAACAGGACGGCCGTCTGAAGGCTTCAGCAGGTTCTTTGCGGCAAGCATAAGTGTTCTTGCCTCGTTCTGTGCTTCCGCAGACAGAGGAAGATGCACTGCCATCTGGTCACCATCAAAGTCTGCGTTGAACGCTGTACAAACCAGCGGATGCAGCTTGATTGCACGACCCTCGACCAGTACCGGCATAAATGCCTGAATACCGAGTCTGTGCAGTGTAGGCGCACGGTTGAGCAGTACGGGGTGATCCTTGATAACTTCTTCAAGAGCATCCCATACAGCAGGATCCTTAGCCTGCTCTACCATCTTTCTTGCACTCTTTATATTGTTAGCGATACCACGCTTGTCAAGCTCCTTCATTACAAAGGGCTTGAACAGTTCGATAGCCATTTCTTTGGGAAGACCGCACTGATCCATCTTAAGATCGGGGCCTACTACGATAACTGAACGTCCTGAATAGTCAACACGCTTACCGAGAAGGTTCTGACGGAAACGTCCCTGCTTACCCTTGAGCATATCCGAAAGAGATTTCAGAGGACGGTTTGAAGGGCCTGTAACCGCTCTGCCGTGTCTGCCGTTGTCGATAAGTGCGTCAACAGCTTCCTGAAGCATTCTCTTTTCGTTTCTGATGATAATGTCGGGTGCGTGAAGTTCCTTCATCTTTGTAAGACGGTTGTTTCTGTTGATAACACGTCTGTACAGATCGTTAAGGTCGGAAGTGGCGAATCTGCCGCCGTCCAGCATAACCATAGGACGCAGATCCGGAGGAATTACGGGTATGCAGTCGAGTATCATCCATTCGGGACGGTTACCGCTGAGTCTGAATGCCTCAACAACATCAAGTCTTTTTAATAACTTGACTCTCTTCTGACCCTGCTGAGTATCCTCAAGCTCTTTCTTAAGTTCCTCGGACAGCTTGTCAAGGTCGATTTCGCAAAGAAGCTCCTTGATAGCTTCTGCGCCCATCTCGGCTCTGAAATCATCCTCATAACGCTCTCTCATATCAGCATACTCTTTTTCTGTGAGTATCTGCTTCTTTGTGAGAACAGTATCACCGGGATCGACAACTATATACTTTGTGAAGTAAAGAACTTCTTCAAGTCTTTTGGGTGAAATATCAAGTACCTGACCGATACGGCTGGGTGTACCCTTGAAATACCAGATATGCGATACGGGAGCCGCAAGCTCTATGTGACCCATACGCTCACGTCTTACCTTGTTGCGTGTTACTTCAACGCCGCAACGCTCACATATTTTACCTTTGAAACGGATTCTCTTGTATTTACCGCAGGAACACTCCCAGTCCTTTGTAGGACCAAATATCTTTTCGCAGTACAGACCGCCTCTTTCGGGCTTCTGTGTTCTGTAGTTGATTGTTTCGGGACGCTCAACAACGCCGTAGCTCCATGCACGGATCTGATCCGGAGAAGCAAGACCGATCTTCATTGAATCAAATGTTTTATATGCCAATTTACAGACCTCAATTCTTTCTATAGAAGTTTATGTGTGATAACACACGCTTTTCTGTCAATGCCTATGCTTAAATCATCGTCTGATTATTCATCAAACGAGTCGTCAGCGTCATTTTCGTTGAAGTCGATGTCAAAATCATCTTCATCGTCCTTATCGGCATAGAATTCGCTGTCTTCGTCTATATCCTTAGTTGTGAAACCGTCATCAAGAGAGCCGTCCTCGGCTACATACTCAAATGTATCCTCGCCTGCTGCCTGACCGTATTCATCGTCTTCTTCGTAAGTCTGTCTGAGATCAATCTCATTCTTGTCCGCATCAAGTACCTTGATGTCAAGACCGAGTGACTGAAGCTCCTTGAACAGAACCTTGAAGCTCTCGGGAACGCCTGCCTTAGGAACAGGATCGCCCTTGACGATTGCCTCGTAAGTTTTAACACGTCCTACTATATCGTCCGACTTTACAGTAAGGATTTCCTGAAGTGTATAAGCCGCACCGTAAGCCTCAAGTGCCCAAACTTCCATCTCACCGAAACGCTGTCCGCCGAACTGTGCCTTACCGCCGAGAGGCTGCTGTGTTACCAGTGAGTAAGGACCGGTTGAACGTGCGTGAATCTTATCGTCAACAAGGTGGTGGAGCTTGAGGTAGTACATATAACCTACTGTTACAGGGCTGTCAAACTTCTCGCCTGTACGACCGTCTGTAAGCTGTGTCTTGCAGTCAGGACGCATAGGAATCTTAGAGAAGTCTATCTTTGCGGAATCCTTATCCTTGTAGTTTTCACGTTCAGCCTCAGCCTTTTCAAAGCAAGCTCTGATGTCGGCCTCGTGAGCGCCGTCAAATACAGGGGTCATTATCTGCCAGTCAAGTGCCTTACAAGCATAACCGAGGTGTACCTCGAGAACCTGACCAATGTTCATTCGTGAAGGAACGCCGAGGGGGTTCAGTACAATATCAAGCGGTGTACCGTCAGGAAGGAAAGGCATATCCTCCTGCTTTAAGATACGGGAAACGACACCCTTGTTACCGTGACGACCCGCCATCTTATCGCCGACAGAAATCTTACGCTTCTGTGCGATGTAGCATCTTACCACCATATTTACGCCGGGTGAAAGTTCATCACAGTTCTGTCTTGTGAACACCTTGACGTCAACGATGATACCACTTTCGCCGTGAGGTACACGAAGTGAATTATCTCTTACTTCTCTTGCCTTATCACCGAAGATAGCACGGAGAAGTCTTTCTTCTGCGGTAAGCTCTGTTTCACCCTTAGGTGTAACCTTGCCGACCATAATATCGCCCGAGTGAACCTCGGCACCGATACGGATGATACCACGCTCGTCAAGATCCTTAAGAGCGTCCTCAGAAACGTTGGGGATCTCTCTTGTTATCTCTTCCGGTCCGAGCTTTGTATCACGGCATTCAAGCTCATATTCTTCTATATGGATCGATGTGTAGACATCATTATAAACGAGTTTTTCATTTATAAGAACGGCGTCCTCGTAGTTGTAGCCTTCCCATGTCATGAAGCCGATAAGAGCATTCTTACCAAGTGAGATCTCACCCTGGCTGGTAGCGGGACCGTCAGCAAGAACATCGCCGGTCTTTATCTCCATACCCTTTGAAACAGCAGGACGCTGGTTTACGCATGTACCCTGGTTTGAACGCTTGAACTTTATCAGCTTGTAGCTGTGTTCAACACCGTTGTTATCGGTAACAACGATTTCGTCGGCACTGCACTTTGTTACAACACCGTCTTCCTTTGCTACTACAACCGCACCCGAATCAACGGCTGCCTTGTATTCCATACCGGTACCTACGATAGGATTCTGTGTTACCATAAGCGGTACTGCCTGACGCTGCATGTTCGCACCCATAAGAGCACGGTTTGCGTCATCGTTCTCAAGGAACGGAATCATCGCAGTAGCGACAGAAACAACCATCTTAGGCGAAACGTCCATGTAGTCTACACGGTCACGGTCAACTTCAAGGATCTCTTCACGGAAACGTGCATTTACACGCTTTCTTGCAAATCTTCCCTGCTCGTCAAGAGGTTCGTTGGCCTGTGCTACAACGTAATTATCCTCCATATCGGCAGTCATATAGGTTACTTCGTCAAGTACAACGCCTGTTTCCTTGTCAACCTTACGGTAAGGAGCTTCAATAAAGCCGTACTTGTTTATCTTTGCGAATGAAGCAAGGTAAGAGATAAGACCGATGTTAGGACCTTCGGGGGTTTCGATAGGACACATTCTTCCGTAGTGGGAATAGTGAACATCTCGAACTTCGAAGCTCGCACGGTCACGGGAAAGACCGCCGGGGCCGAGTGCTGAAAGTCTTCTCTTATGAGTAAGCTCTGCAAGGGGGTTGTTCTGATCCATGAACTGTGAAAGCGGCGAAGAACCGAAGAACTCCTTGATAGCCGCAACAACGGGACGGATATTGATAAGGGCGTTGGGAGTTACCTTGTCGCCTTCCTGTGACTGAAGTCCCATTCTTTCACGGATAACTCTTTCCATTCTTGCAAAACCGATTCTGAACTGGTTCTGTAAAAGCTCACCTACGCTACGGATACGTCTGTTTCCGAGGTGGTCTATATCGTCAACTTCACCGACACCTTCGCAAAGGTTGATGAAGTAGCTTACTGTTGCGAATATATCGTCAAGAGTGATGTGCTTGGGGATAAGGTCTTCTACCCTGTTTGAAAGCTCGGCTGTGAGTGCCTCAACATCATCACCGCACTTGTCAAGTATCTCACGCAGTACGCTGAAGCATACCTTCTCGTTGATACCGAGTGATTCTGCATCTATAGATTCGGGAATGTAGCCTGCTATATCGACCATTCCGTTTCCGAGAACCTTTGCAATTTTTTCTTCGGAGAAGATTACGCATTCCTTAACGCCTGCCTGCTCTACAGCCTGTGCCTTTTCAGCGTTGATGAACTCGTTCTCGTCAACAAGAATCTCGCCCGTGGTAGGATCTATGATCGGCTGAGCAGCCTTATGACCGGCGATTCTCGAAGCAACTCCGAGCTTCTTGTTGTACTTGTAACGTCCGAATCTTGCAAGGTCATATCTCTTTGCGTCAAAGAAAAGATTGTTGATATGAGTATTTGCAGAATCGACCGTAGGAGGCTCACCGGGTCTTAACTTTCTGTATACTTCAAGTAAAGCCTCTTCGGTGTTCTTTGTAGCGTCCTTTTCCTGAATCGTCTGAACTATTCTGGGGTCTTCGCCGAACAGATCGATAAGGTCGTCGTCACTGCTGATACCGAGCGCACGGATGAATGTTGTTGCCGGTATCTTTCTGTTTTTATCTATACGGACATAGAAGATATCGTTTGAGTCCATCTCATATTCGAGCCACGCACCTCTGTTAGGGATAACAGTTGACTTGAATAACTTCTTACCCGTTTTATCGTAGTCAAAGCCATAATAAACGCCGGGGGAACGAACCAACTGTGAAACAATGACACGCTCGGCACCGTTGATTACGAATGTGCCGCTTTCGGTCATCAGCGGGAAGTCGCCCATGAATATCTCATTCTCGACAACCTCTCCGGTTTCGTTGTTTCTGAGCTGTGCCTTTACACGAAGGGGTGCCGCATACGTTGTATCACGTTCTTTGCACTCCTCTATAGAATACTTGGGGTTCTCATCGAGACGATAATCAACGAAACTCAGTACCAGCTTGCCGTTAGCGTCGGTAATAGAAGAAATATCCTTGAATACTTCCTTTATACCCTCGTCCAAAAACCACTTATATGAATCCTTCTGAATTTCGATGAGGTTCGGCATCTTCTGAACTTCATTGATCTTGGAAAAACTCATACGGGTATTTCTACCCAGCTTTACCTGCTTGACATTCACCATGGGCTTTACCACTCCTTAATTTATTCACGGATATTTATACGCTCATGTTTTCCGCATAATAAAGGGAAAATCTACACCTTTCGACACTGCGGGATTTCAGCCCGAACGCATATCAATCCATTATGATACATTTTAGTATTGTACCACATATAAAGGGCAAAGTCAATAGAAAAATCGCTTAACTTTTGTCTTATTTCTCATTTTCGTATCGTTGTTTTAACCGAAAATATGTCAAAATGCCGATTTTGTAATATCAAATTTATATATGCACATTCCTGTTTTATATGACGATACCGCAAACCCGTCCTGTCAGCAAAACGGATTTGCGGTATTTAATATAATGTTCGGAATGTTCGATTTCAAACCGATTGAAATCTTGTCGCCGGCAAAGGTGAAACATTGATACGGTATCTCCCGATGCTATCTTCCCTTCATTGCTCAATACAAATCGGGAAGTGTGTCCTTAGTCACGGCATATTCGCTGTTATACACCTTTTTAAGCTGTTCAAAGGTATTGAACTTTTCGGTAAGGCAGAACGGTTTTGACCAGGTCATATAGGACGACCAGCCGACTTTTTCGGATACTATCGCTTCGGGACAGGGCAATGTGCCTGTTTCTCCGATTATCGTTATTTTCTTAGCAGACGTTATCTCACACAGGTTATAGTACATTTCGCTCTGCGAGGTATGCTCGTGTTCAGGCGGATACATATCCCTCGAAATTATATCCACCACGTCATCGCCCGGATAACATTCGGGAATCTGTGAATTCCACACCCATATAAGATTGTCAAGATGGAATCTGTTCGTGTATCTGTCGTGCATAAGACGGAACAGCTTTTTAACGGTATCCGCTCCTTTTTTGCCCCACCAGAACCAATCGCCGTCGCCCTCGTGAAAGGGTCGCCACAGAATCGGCACTCCCTTTTCGCAGAAGGGTCGGAGTATTCCTGCCATTGTATCCATATCCGAAAGCAGAGCTTTATTTTCGGGTGTACCGTCAATCACAGCCTTGCTTGCGTCAAATTCGGTATTTTCGCTGAAAAACGATTTTGACCTGCCGTAAAGTGGAGAAAACCAGTGCCAGCACATAGTGATAAGTCCCTTTTTCTCTGCCCACTCCCACGCTCTTTTAAGAGTTCCGTAATTCTCCGTGACCTCTGTCATACATTCATCGTCCGTATCGGAATAGTTGATATTCGGTGAATATGAAAGCAGTTCAAAACCGAGAAGTGCAGGCTGTTTTCCTGTGACCTTTTCTATAAGATGAAGCTCTTCCTGCGCCATAGTCTGCGTATGCTGTCCGGTTATGATTTTTTCGTAGGTTATATCAGACAGATATTTAAGCACATTGCGTACACCCTGCTGTGCATTCGGGTTTGAAGGGGTATATAATTTATCGCTCATAAGCGTTCTCCTTTCGGGTAAATCTTTATATAATGATACCATAAATAAGTTCGGTTGGCAATAGGATTATTCGCAGTATGAAAAAAGGAAGCGAAATTACACCTCCTTTTTTCAAAATTCAATTGTGAGAACTCAGCCATACGGATAATTCTTCAAAAGTCATCGTACCGTCAGCCAGAGAAAGACCAATCTTTATCAGATCTTCTTGAGTACAAGATATATCAATACCGTTAATCGCAAGGAAAACCAGCATTATATGTCAGACTGTCGATAAACCTCTTGATTATATAAAAATGGGGTCGCAGGGGCGTAG
>OHEU01001005.1_pt1 | contig 13858 bp, 9 predicted proteins | sample 1567341 | NCBI WGS metagenome assembly OHEU01 (sample SAMEA3879524, study PRJEB24766) | human gut metagenome | biome: human-associated habitat; feature: feces | place: USA | collected 1985/1987 | reverse complement strand
TTACGCCGGCTGAGGAGGTACTTGCATCTAACCCTGACGGAATTATGCTTTCCAACGGTCCCGGAGATCCTAAGGAATGTGTGGAGATAATTGAAGAACTTAAGAAGCTTTATGCAAGCAATGTACCTATATTTGCAATATGTCTCGGACATCAGCTTATGGCACTTGCAACTGGAGCTGATACACACAAGCTTAAGTATGGACACAGAGGAGCTAATCATCCTGTTAAGGACATGAAGACAGGAAGAGTATATATATCAACACAGAACCATGGATACGTTGTCGATGAGTCAACACTTGACAAAGATATTGCCAAGCCGGCATTTGTCAATGTTAACGACGGAACTAACGAAGGTCTGGAGTATATAGGCAAGAACATATTCACAGTCCAGTTCCATCCGGAAGCATGTGCCGGTCCTCTTGATACAGACTTCTTGTTTGATGTATTTATGAATATGATGGAGGTGTCTAAGTAATGCCAAAGAATCCGAATATTAAAAAAGTTGTTGTAATTGGCTCCGGTCCTATCGTAATCGGACAGGCTGCAGAATTTGACTATGCCGGTACACAGGCTTGTCGTTCATTAAAAGAAGAAGGCCTTTGCGTTGTCCTGATCAACTCCAATCCGGCTACGATCATGACAGATAAGGATATCGCAGATAAGGTATACATTGAGCCATTAACAGCCGATGTAGTAAAAGCAGTGATCGAGAAGGAAAAACCGGACAGCCTTCTGCCAACACTGGGTGGTCAGGCAGCTTTAAATATCGCAATGGAACTGGAAGAGTCCGGTTTCTTAAGAGAACATGATGTTATGTTGATCGGTACATCTTCTTCAACAATCAAAAAAGCAGAGGATAGACTGGAATTCAAGAAAACCATGGAGAAGATCCATGAGCCTGTAGCACCATCTGAGGTTGTTACAACGGTAAAAGCCGGTCTGGAATTTGTTAAGAAGATAGGATATCCGGTTGTACTCCGTCCGGCATATACCCTTGGCGGAAGCGGCGGTGGTATCGCTGAGAATGAAGAAGAGTTTGTCGAGATCCTGATGAATGGTCTGAGACTTAGTCGTGTCGGTCAGGTTCTGGTAGAGCGTTGTATCGCAGGCTGGAAAGAGATCGAATACGAAGTAATGCGTGATGCAAATGGTACCTGTATTACAGTTTGTAATATGGAGAATCTGGATCCGGTCGGTGTCCATACCGGTGACTCTATCGTAGTAGCACCATCCCAGACATTGGGTGATAAAGAGTATCAGATGCTTCGTACATCTGCATTAAATATTATTTCTGAATTAAATATCCGTGGTGGCTGTAACGTACAGTTTGCATTACATCCAACTACATTTGAATATTGTGTAATCGAAGTAAATCCTCGTGTAAGCCGTTCGTCAGCACTTGCATCCAAGGCAACCGGTTATCCGATCGCCAAGGTTTCTGCAAAGATCGCACTTGGTTATAATCTGGATGAGATCCAGAATGCAATTACCAAGAAGACGTTTGCAAGTTTTGAGCCTGCACTGGACTATGTTGTTGTTAAGATTCCTAGACTTCCGTTTGATAAGTTCATCAAGGCAGATCATGATCTGACAACACAGATGAAGGCAACCGGTGAGGTTATGAGTATCTGCACAAACTTTGAGGGCGCATTGATGAAAGCAATCCGTTCTCTGGAACAGCATGTAGATGGTCTTCATTCCAGCAGATATAAGAATATGTCTGACAGTGATATCTTAAAGCTTCTGCATCATGTAGATGACAGACGTATCTTTGTTATCGCTGAGGCACTTCGCCGTGGCATTACACAGGAAGCAATTCACGATATCACAAAGATTGATCTTTGGTTCATTGATAAGATCAACAATCTGGTTGACTATGAACAGGAGATCCGTGATTCCAAGGGAGATATCTCCAAGGAACTGATGAAGGAGATCAAGCGTGTAGAATTCCCGGATAAGGTAATCGCACAGCTTACAGGAAAGACAACAAAAGAGATCAAAGAGCTGCGGTATGGCTATGGTATCCGTGCATCTTTCAAGATGGTTGATACCTGTGCTGCAGAGTTTGAAGCATCTACACCATACTATTATTCCTGCTTCGACGGTGAGAATGAAGTAGAGGAAGATCATTCCGTAAAGAAGGTTATGGTTCTTGGTTCCGGTCCTATTCGTATCGGACAGGGTATCGAATTCGATTACTGCTCCGTACACAGTACATGGGCATTTGAGAGAAAGGGATACCAGACCATTATCGTAAATAATAATCCTGAGACAGTCAGTACAGATTTTGATATTGCAAATAAGCTGTATTTCGAGCCACTGACAGCAGAGGATGTAGAAGCAATTGTAGATCTGGAAAGACCGGATGGTGCGGTTGTTCAGTTCGGCGGACAGACAGCGATCAAGCTGACGGAAGCACTGATGGAGATGGGTGTTCCGATCCTTGGTACAAGTGCAGAGAATGTAGATGCCGCTGAGGATAGAGAATTATTTGATGAGATCCTTGAGAAGTGCTGTATCCCAAGACCTGCCGGAAAAACGGTATTTACCAGAGATGAAGCCTTAGAGGCAGCCAATGAACTCGGTTATCCGGTTCTGGTAAGACCTTCTTATGTATTAGGCGGACAGGGAATGCAGATCGCGATCTCTGATAAAGATATTATTGAATTTATGGATATCATCAACAGACATGTTCAGGAGCATCCTGTTCTGGTTGATAAATATATCATGGGTAAGGAAGTAGAAGTAGATGCCGTATGTGATGGAGAAGATATCCTGATCCCTGGTATCATGGAGCATGTAGAGAGAGCCGGTATCCATTCCGGTGATAGTATCTCTGTATATCCTGCACAGACGCTTTCACCAAAGATCAAACGTGTAATTGAAGATTATACAAGAAAGCTTGCAAACAGCCTTCATGTAATCGGTCTGATCAATATACAGTTTATCGCATACAATGATGAAGTATATGTAATTGAGGTAAATCCTCGTTCCAGCCGTACTGTTCCATATATCAGCAAGGTTACTGGTATTCCAATCGTAGATCTTGCAACCCGTGTTATCACAGGCGAGAAGATCAAGGATATGGGATATAAGCCGGGACTTCAGCCGGAAGCAGAATACTTTGCGATCAAGATGCCGGTATTCTCATTTGAGAAGATCCGTGGAGCCGAGATCAGTCTGGGACCGGAAATGAAATCAACAGGTGAATGTCTTGGTATCTCCAAGGACTACAACGAAGCCCTTTACAAAGCGTTCCTTGGCGCAGGTGTAAATCTTCCAAAGACAAAGAAGATGATTCTTACAGTTAAGGATGCAGATAAGATGGATGCAGTAGAAATCGGCAGACGTTTTGCGGCTCTTGGTTATGAGATCTTCTCTACAAAGAGCACATGCAGAATCCTGAATGAGAATGGAGTGCCTGCTGAACTGATCAACAAAGTAGAGGAACCATCACCAAACCTGTTGGATCTGATCTTAAGTCATGAGATCGATCTGATCATCGATACTCCGTCACAGGGTGTTGAACGAAGCAAGGATGGTTTCGTGATCAGACGTCATGCAGTTGAAACCGGTGTTACCTGTCTTACAAGTCTTGATACAGCGAATGCACTGCTTACAAGTTTGGAGTCATCCGCAAATAGACGATTATCACTGGTTGACATCAGCGAATTATAAGTATAATATGATACAACCTGACAAAACAGGCTGCTGCATTTTGCAGCAGGCTGTTTTGTGTTCTTAATAGGAGGTGGAATATGCATAACATTCCAAGAGATGAGGTGTTTGTGATCGGACATAAGAATCCGGATACGGATTCGATTTGTTCAGCGATCGCGTATGCAGATCTTAAGAATCAGTCAGAAAATAAATACATTCCCAAAAGAGCGGGTAATATCAATAAAGAAACAGAATTTGTATTAAATTATTTTGATGTGGAAGTACCGGAGTTGATCAAAAACGTGGACACCCAGTTGAGTGATATTTCTTACCGGCTCGTTTCCGGTGTACCGGGTGATACAACAATGAAGAAGGCATTTGAGATCATGCAGAAGAATGATGCAACGACGTTGCCGGTTGTGGAGAACGGAAAGATTCGTGGAATATTAACTGTTGGAGATATTGCAGAAGCTTATATGTTGAATTCGGAAGACGATATTTTGTATAAAGCGAGAACCAGGTGCCGACATATCATGGAGACGATCGATGGTGAGATGGTCTGTGGAAATCCGCATAGTTATATTACGAAAGGAAAAGTTATCATAGGCGCGGCACATGTGGAGCTTATGGAGCATTTTGTAAAGCCGGACGACATTGTTATCTTAAGTGACCGGAAGGAATCTCAGCTAATGGCTATCGAAAAGGGAGCAGGTATGCTGATCCTTTGTCTGGTGGATAAGGTGGATGACGATGTTGTGAAGCTTGCGGCATTTAAGGGCTGTTCGATCATCACATCTCAGAATGATACTTATAAGGTGGCCAGACTGATCGGTCAGAGTATACCGGTAAGGTTCTTTATGGTTCGTGATAATATAATGACGTTTAACGAGGATGATTCGGTTGAAACGATAAAAAGTGTTATGTCGAAGACGAGAGTTCGTTATTTCCCTGTTGTAGATAAGAGTGGAAATTATCTGGGACTGGTTTCCAGACGTAACTATATCAATGCCAGAAAAAAACAGGTGATCCTGGTCGATCATAATGAACGTACACAGTCGGTTGATAATATCGACAAGGCAGAGATCCGGGAGATCATCGATCATCATAGAATTGCAAATGTAGAAACGCTTGCACCGGTTTATTTCAGAAATCAGCCGGTTGGCTGTACATCTACGATCATATATCAGATGTACAGAGAGCAGAACATTATACCGGATAAGAAGATTGCAGGATTGATGTGTGCGGCTATTTTATCAGATACGCTGCTGTTTAAATCACCGACCTGTACCTGTGAGGATAAGAATGCAGCATATGCACTGGCGCAACTTGCCGAGATTAATGTAAATGATTTCGCAATGGAGATGTTTGATGCCGGAAGTAATCTGAAGGGAAAGACAATCGATGAGATTCTGCATCAGGATTATAAGAAATTTGAGATCGACGGACGTACCTTTGCGATCGGACAGATCACATCGATCAATACCAGAGAGATTGAGCAGATACAGAAGAGTATGTATGAGTATCTGACCGATTATACAGAAAATGGATGTGATGTATTTTTGTTTGTAATGACAAGTATCTTAGACGATAGTTCCGGAATGTTGGCATTTGGAGATGAGGCAGAGGAGATCTGTTCCCGTGCATTCCAGACGGAATTTGTCGATCATTATGCATATCTGGAAGGCGTGGTTTCCAGAAAGAAGCAGATCGTTCCGGCACTTGTCCGTGCCGTACAGGAACTCGATCAGCCGGAATAGAACAAAGGCAGAAAGGCAGATGTACAATGAAGAAATATCAGGCAGTTATATTTGATTTGGATGGAACACTTTTAAATACATTAGAGGATCTGGCAGACAGTACAAATTACGCACTTCGTCAGATGAATTATCCGGAACGGACAATCGATGAGGTCCGCCGCTTTGTAGGGAATGGCGTAGAGAAGCTGATGGAGCGTGCAGTTCCGACGGGAACTTCAGAGGACGATACATTAAAAGCACTCGCGATATTCAAGGAACATTATTCAAAGAATATGTTGAATAAGACAGGCCCTTACGAGGGAGTTGTCGATGTGCTTAAGGCGTTAAAAGAAAAAGAAATACCGGTAGGTATCGTATCGAACAAATTTGATGCTGCAGTGAAGGGACTGAGGGATCAGTTCTTTGGTGCATATATAAGTACAGCGATCGGAGAGTCTGCAAATGTAGCAAAGAAACCGGCACCGGACACTTGCATAGAAGCAATGAAGGAAATGCAGATTGGACGGGAAGGCACAGTCTATGTTGGAGATTCAGATGTGGATATCATGACCGCAAAGAACAGCGGACTGGAATGTATCTCTGTTACCTGGGGCTTTCGTGATGAAGAATTCCTGTTAGAACATGGTGCTACCCAGATCATCCATAAGCCGGAGAAGCTGCTCGAATTTTTTTAAACAGTAAAGCTGCTGTCTGATCGATATGGAAGTTGTATATGGAAGATATATAATATGGAGATGGACATGAACATGGCAGTTCAATGTATAAGGAATATGTAAGATGAATATATATACAGCAAATCAATATATAAAGGATACCTTCGGGGAGAAATTATACAAGCTGTCATTAAATGCTGGAACCACCTGCCCGAACCGGGATGGAACGGCAGGAATTGGCGGTTGTATCTTTTGCAGTAGTCTAGGATCGGGTGATTTCAGTCCAAAAGCGGATATGGACATAGATCAACAGATCGAACAGGCAAAACAGCTGGTTGCTTCGAAGTTCAAAGGTAAACATTATATTGCATATTTTCAGTCATTTACGAATACTTATGGTGATATCGACCGTTTGCGGGATATTTATAGAAATGCAGCGATGCGGTCAGACATTGCAGTTATTTCAATTGCAACCAGACCGGATTGCCTGGGAAATCAGGTGATCGATATGCTGCGTGATATACAGAGAATCAAGCCGGTGTGGGTAGAACTCGGACTTCAGACGATCCATGAGGAAACGGCAAAGCTTATTAATCGCGGATATCCGCTTTCGGTATATGACGAGGCAGTAAAAAAACTCTGTGATCTTGGTGTACATGTGATCGTACATATGATATTGGGACTTCCGGGAGAGACACAGAGAGATATGATCGAAACAGCAGAGTATATAGGAAAGAGCGGTGCACAGGGCATAAAGCTACAACTACTTCATGTCCTTAAAGGAACCAACCTTGCTGAATTGTATCAGAATGGAGAATGTTCTGTTTTGTCGCTGGAAGATTATACAGAATGTGTTGTTTCGTGTCTGAAGGTACTGCCGCCGGATATGGTGATCCATCGCCTGACCGGAGACGGACCGAAGAAACTATTGATCGCACCGCTTTGGAGCGCAGATAAGAAAAAAGTAATGAATACGATAAATGCAGCAGTCAGACAGCTATAAAACAGATCTGACTGCTGTTTTTTTAGTTGTTGTTTTTTCTGGATTCATTCTGATTACAGATATTTGCGGCATGAAGAAAACGGGTGACGGCATCCTTGTAATTTTTAGACAGACGATCATACTCTTTAAATACATGAAAAAAATCCCAGTCAAATATATTGTCAAAGGTAAATAACTGAAAAAGGTTCTCATTTTTAATGTTTTCCAGAGATGCAAGATCAATACAGATTAGAAATACAAGAAACTGAATATTGATATGATAGTAATTTGATGCATAAAAAATTGTTTTTATATCGGGTATAGAACTGCCACGTTCGTATTGGGAATAGGCAGATTGGGATATTTTTAATTCTTCGGCTGCTTCACGCATGGATAAGGTTTTGCTTTTTCGAAGGGATAACAGTGCACTGCCTATATTGGTTCGGATAACGGATGTCATATATTCTTTTTCTCCTTTTCGTTTTTCTCATTACAGTATAATTGTACATAGGTTTTTAGTAGCTCCAACTCCCATGTTGGGACTTCCTTCAACTGATTGATAAGATCAGTAATTGTTTCTTTGCGAACAGGAACAGCCTGATATGCAGATGGATCACTGACTGCTTCAATCAGATTGTAATTGTCCTGTTCTGCGTTTTTTAATGACATGGAATAGGCGAACAGGAAGTCGTGGTCGAGAATCTTCGATAATTTGGCTATATGTTCGATACCGGGAAGTATCCGCCCTGATTCATAATTAGCATATCCGGATCGCGAGATTGAGAGCTGCTCGGCGACCTCTGCCTGCGTCATTTGTTTTTTCTCACGGAAGTAACGTAGAAGCTTAGGTAATGGATAATTTTCATTTGGCATTTGTGTAAGTCTCCTTTCATTTCTTTGCAACATCATACACGATTTGCAGAAAAAAAGTGCCGAAATGTAATAAATGGTAGTGTTTCATGTAATAAGTTGCGTTTTTTCGGTTGATACGATACAATTACAGAAGCTTTATTTATGAAAAAAACGGAGGTATAAAATGAGTCGTGCGGATGATATTTTTATAGAAATGTGTAGATCAATCATAGAAAACGGATATAGTACAGAGGGAGAAAAAGTCCGCCCTAAGTGGGAGGATGGAACAAGTGCTTACACGATCAAAAAGTTTGGCGTCGTAAACCGCTATGATCTGTCAAAGGAATTTCCGGCAATTACACTTCGAAAGACATATATTAAGTCTGCTATAGATGAGATACTGTGGATCTGGCAGAAAAAATCCAATAATGTACATGATCTGAAAAGTCATATCTGGGATAGCTGGGCAGATGAAGATGGTTCGATCGGAAAAGCTTACGGATATCAGATGGGTGTAAAACACCAGTACAAAGAAGGTATGTTTGACCAGGTGGATCGCTTGATTTATGATCTGAAACATAATCCATACAGTCGTCGTATGATGACAAATATGTATGTACACGAGGATCTTCATGAGATGAATCTGTATCCGTGTGCTTATGGGATGACATTTAATGTAACAGGAGATCGCCTGAATGCTATATTGAATCAGAGATCACAGGATGTACTTGCGGCAAATAATTGGAATGTTGTTCAGTATGCAGCACTGGTTTATATGATTGCACAGGTTACAGGGTTTAAACCGGGAGAACTGGTGCATGTAATTGCAGATGCACATATTTATGACAGACACATTCCGATCGTAAAAGAGCTGATATCCAGAGAAACCTATCCTGCACCAAAGTTTACCATGAATCCGGATATAAAAGATTTTTATCAGTTTACGTTGGATGATTTTACAATTGAAGATTATCAGACAGGACCACAAGTGAAGAATATTCCGATTGCAGTTTAAACAATATTTGTGGTTATTTGAGTAAAATTACTAAAAAAAGACATGATTTTAATATAAAATTCACAAAAAGTATTTGTCTATTCCGATATATTGTGATACAATTTTCATATATTTTTGGAGGTGCGTTACACATGGCAAATATTATGATTACATCAGGCACAAGTTTTGAAGGATATGAGATAACAGAATATGGTCCTTATAAATTTGTACAGACAATTTTAAGCTCTAATTTTTTAAAGGAGATCGGTGCATCTATTGCTGACATTGCAACAGACAGAAGCAGCATGTACCATGACAAGCTGGATGGAACAATGAAGGAAACCATCAAGTCATTTGAGGAAGTTGTCGGAAAGACAAATTACAATGCGGTCGTAGGCTTTAAAACAAATATAGTTGATTATTCATCTAATATTTCAGCGGTTATTGTTAGCGGTACACTTGTTTCGGTGAAAAAAGAGTACAAATCCGAATTTGATAAGAGCGATTTTGTAAGAAAAGAATTATATGTAAATAATTATTACGACAAGCTTGTACCGAGAGCCGTAAAAGTTATCCTTGCATCTGAGGGAAATGGAACCAAGATTTCGGCATGGTATAATAATTACAATATGGATGATGTCAAAGCAATCAAAGCAGATATTCAGTTTGTAAATATTTACGGTGATGAAATCACATTAACAGGTGTGGATTTTGTATTTGATAAAACAAATGTATCATTATTAAAATCTGATTATATAGAATGTAAACTTCCTGAAAAATACATAAAGATTATTACAAGTTGTAAAGTATATATTCAGAAATATGTAACTGCAAGAGGTGTATATTCATGCGGAGATGATCCGATCGATGTTGAAATGAGTGCATTGAAGTATAAAGCACTTAAAGTTAAAAAAGGTCTTGATGCTGTATGTAATTATAAGTCGGATGGACTTGTATGGACCTGTAACTGTGGACATGTAAATGAAGGTGGCGCAGAGGAATGCGTGATCTGTGGCAGAAAACAGGATGAGATGAAGAACAGCATAACATTTAATTATGAGCCGATGTTGGAAGAAATGAAACAGAAAGAATATGTTATGGAGATCAAGGATGTCCTTATGAAGTATATTAAGGATATTGATTCAGGACTTCGTATGCAGTTATTGGAGATTATGGAATCCGGTATTCAGTATGAAAAAACACGCGGAGATATGAAGGAAACTGTAATTGAGAAGGTTGAGAATCTGTTCCTTGGATTGTAAAAATGCAACAATATATGTTACAGATCATTGAGCATCTGGGGAAAAAAGGATATAAAAAATTAAATCCTGACAGTAATAATGTATATGGCAGAGCGGAAGGCGATGCCATATACGTTATTGTGCTTGGAAATAGCAGAAATTTGAAAGCGGATAATCTTATAAAGTTTAATTCACAGATTAGAAATGATCTGGAAGAAACAGGAAAAAGAGTTATGATTTTGAACCTGCTACTTACCAAGGACGGAATATTTGATGACGACTTAAGTACGATCATTAAGAAGATGGACAATGTCTGGCTGTTCAGTGAGGATTATGGTAAATTATATATTTTTGAGAATCAACCGGCAGATTTTGACGGGTTACAGAGGATTCTTGAAAAAGAGATTTATGCGGAAAAAGACCACTGGCGTATCCGGTTAAAGGAAATATTTGGAGTGGTAACACCGATTCTGGTATTGCTCAATATTTTGGTATTCATAGCATATGTATATACCAGGGATGCTTACGGATATTCTTTTCTTGAAGAAATTCTGACAGATAATCTTCGGTATGTTCTTGTTGAAAAGCAGTATTACAGACTGCTAACCTCTATGTTTTTCCATTTTTCTCTGACACATCTTTTAAGCAATATGGTTGTATTGATTGCTCTTGGAGCAAGGGTAGAATATCTGCTGGGGAAAGTGAAGTATATATGCGTATATTTGTTCTGCGGCATTGTAGCATCTGTTTGTTCGATAGTCAGTTGTTATATGGGAAACTTTTACGAATATGCAGGAGGTGCATCGGGTGCAATCTGCGGCTTGATGGGTATATTGATTGTTTTTGCCTTTTTTGGTAAAGGAAAGATATCAGATATTTCATTAAAGGATCTTATTTTTTTATCCGTGATCACAATATTGAATGGATATGTTTCGGAAGGCATAGATAATGCAGCGCATATAGGAGGATTGATAGCTGGATTATTTACAGGATTGCTTTGTGCATATATATGCTCGAAGAAGCAAAACTCAGGTACATGACAGTTGTAAAAGATGACCTGATGTGATAAAATTAGCTGATGAAAATTAGTTTAGGAGTATGATTGGATGGGTACTGGAATTAGCATGTCAAGTGTCAACAAAATAAAAGAACTTGCGGCAAGCGGGGATTATAGTCTTGCATTGGATATACTTGAACATCAGGATTTGACCAGATCGCTTTCACCTCAGTTTATCAAGATTTGTGGTGAAGTTTACTATGAAAACGGACGTTATTCGGAAGCCAGAGCTGCTCTTGTAAAAGCCCACTCCATGGCGCCTGTTGGAAATAAGATTATATATTCACTGATTAAAGTGTATTTATCTGAGGGGTTTTACTCACTTGTAGACACATATTATGACATCTATAAATTTAATCAAGATGAAAAAGATGCAGGTACATATCGTATAGAATACATGATTGCAAAAGCAAAACGAAAATCGTTCAAAGAGCTGTATGGAATTCTTATTTCAGCAAATGAAGCCGAAACGGATGCAGCTTGGGATTTTGAGATGTTGTTATTGTATGCTGCAATGGGAAATATGGAGAAACTTCAGTCGGAGGCTGAAATTTTCTGCGCGACCTATAAAGGTTCCCCATATATTGAGAATGTGAACCGGCTTAGAGATAAATCATATGATGTAGAGAAAACTATATATTGTTATCCTGCATCAGAACAGGAGGATGATTCAAAAGAACAGGAAGAGATCAGAACATTTGAACAAAAGGTTTTGGAAGCTGATCACCTTCGTATGTTCCCGAAAGACCCTAAGATTACTTTGATGGTCGATGATCGTGAACCCATACCAAATTCTGTGAAGTTCAAACAGATGCTGCTTAAATCTAAAGAAAAGAAAGAATTAAAGAAACAGCAGAAGAAAGAACAACAGGAAAATGAACAGTCAGAGGAAAAAAAGGATAAAGGAAAGAGATTTCATATAGGACGACTGTCAAAGAAAGAAGAGGCTGCGATTGAAGAGGTAATTGCTGAAACAGAGAAGCTGCAACCGGACAAAGACAAATTACTGGATGAAGTAATGGCGGTAGAAGAGAATATAGATTCGACTCAGAGTGAAGATATAATGAAAGAGCCGGAAGAGCCGGAGACCGCTTCGATTGTTAGCGAAGAAAAGAATCTGGATCAGATATCAGAAGAATCATTCGATGAAAGTCTGGATGATTTTGATACTTCGGATATTACAGATGATTTCGATACAGTATTGATGGTTGACCCGGATGCGCTTGAACAAAGCGAGCCGGAGATCAAGACAACTGTCGAGGAAGAGACTGCGGAACCTGAGACTGAGACAATTGTTGAGGAAGAGACTGCGGAACCTGAGACTGAAGAAATTGTTGAGAAAGAGGCTGCAGAATCGGATACTGAAACAGTTATTGAAAAAGAAAATACAGAACCTGAGTCTGAAGAAAATACAGAGTCGGAGATTGTTGCTGAAGAAGCTGAGTATGCAGAACCTGCGGAGCCACATGAGGATGCAGAGGTAGCAGAGATTGCTGAACAGCTAGCAGAAGAAGACGAGACGGTTCTCATGGAAGAACCTCAGATAAGTGAAAATGAAGAGCTTTCGGGAGATGTTTCTGAATCTGAAGGAAAGAAAGATCATAAATTTGATATTGATGTTGCGATCCAGTCACTGGATGAATACAAATTTGATACAGACGATTGGGAAGACGATTCGTTTGAGCAGGCATATGAGGATGACGATATTGTAGAGATCTCGGAAGTGCCGGAAGATCTGATGCCAGATGAAAGTGATGAAGATATCATTCAGTCTGAGACAGAAGAAATCAAGCAGGAAGAAGATGTGGAAGCTGAAATCATTGACGAAGCGGAAGTTAATGTTGATATCGAAGCAGAAGAACCGGAACAGGCGGAGCCGGAGACGACAGAATCTGAACAGTCGGAAACAGATGCTTATATACCGGAAGAAACTGTCGACGTCACAACAGAAGCGTTTGATGAGTCGGTACCTGATGAACTCGATGAATCAGCTTCAGAAGTAATATCAGAACAGGATTATGATATAGATAATGATGCTTCTGAAACGGAGATTTCCGAAGCAAAGATTTTTGAAGCCGACGATTTTGAAATAAATGATCCTGCATCAAAAAATCCTGAAACAGAGGTTTTTGAAATAAAAGATTCAGAATCAGAAATCTTAGAACCGGTGGTTGAGAATTCTGCAAATGTAAATGGCAGAAAAATAGATTTTCCTACATTCAGATCAAGTCTTTTCCCTGATTATAACAGTGATAAACCACCTGTTGTAGAACATGTAAAGCATGAAGACATACAGGAAGAATACGATCAGAAGATGGCTGAAAATCTGAAAAAAGAGGAAGCTTTGATCAGTGAGACAGATGAATTGCTTGCAAGACTCGGAATCGAGCTTGGAACTAAATATGCATCAAACACTGATTATTTCAATATGCATCAGGACAGCTTTGTGTTAAATCCTTCAAGCGAGGATGAAACCGATGAATCGGAAAACATAAAGGGAAATGATAGTGCTTCAGAGTCCGAAGCTGTAAAGAAATCTGAATCAAAACATTCTGATGAAAAAAAATATAAGCTTAAGAAAAAATGACAAATAATTAGATTAATATAAATATTATTTTTGAATATTTTATCATTGTCAGATTGTGCTTATAATGTGTTTCA
>OHEU01001002.1_pt1 | contig 13870 bp, 11 predicted proteins | sample 1567341 | NCBI WGS metagenome assembly OHEU01 (sample SAMEA3879524, study PRJEB24766) | human gut metagenome | biome: human-associated habitat; feature: feces | place: USA | collected 1985/1987 | reverse complement strand
GACTCCTGAAGAAGAAAAACCTGAAGAGGAAGAAAATGTTCAAGATAGTTCTGATGAAGAAACTCCTACTGGAGAAGAATCTTCTAAAGAAACAGATGAATTAGATTTCATTGTCAAAGTAAATGAAATTGAGATTGATTCAGTTCCTGATGATATTGAAAAAGATGAGTCAGTCAGAGAAAGTGAGCTCTTAGTAGAGAATGCTATAATGCTTGAGAATTCAGATGTCTATAATGTAGACACATTCAGTAAGTCTAAAGATTACAAGTCTGTTATCATAGGTGCTACTAAAAAACCAGTGTACTCTTATAACGAGTTTGTACAGGCATTTGTTGACAAAGAGATGAAGGTGTTTATGATGGAAGCTGAAGAAACTGGTGAAGAAGGTTTCATAAAGAAAACCAATGGCAAGATTAAAGCTTCTTCTTTAGAAGGTTTCAAGTACTTGTATTTCATTCCTAGAAATGAAGAGAAGAAAACAATAGTGAAGCACACTAACACTTTCTTTGCTAAGGCTAAAGTTGCAATATTGCCTGAAGCTGAAGAGATTCCTCAAGAAGAACAGAAACAACTTCCGACTTTAGTTCCTAAAGGTGAGCTTGCTCCTACTGGAGAATTCAAGATAGCTCTTAGAGAGAAAGGTGTAGAGCTTAAAGCTTTCAAGATTTGTGTAGTCCTTCTTTCTTCTACTAAAGAGTTCATTGAAAGCATCAATGATGAAAATGTCAAGGCTTTCAAAAATAATATTGATAAAATCCCATATAATAGAAGTGATGCATTCAAGGTGCTTTCTTCTGCAGACAACCATTCAGTGATATTGATTAACTTTGGTGAAGACATCACAGCAGTGAAAGGTATAAAATTCCAGAAAGACTTCATCACTTTTGAAGCTCCTGGTGATTCTCTCTTCTTCAAGATTTATCCTGTGACTGTTGCTGATGGACATTTGATATTGCATCCAGAACTTGCATCTCAGATTGGTGAATACATCTTCAATCCTGAAGGTTCTAAAATGAATACAAATCAAAAGGCAATAGGTTCTCAGAAAGCTTTACCTGGTCAGCAACAGAAAGCTTTGTCTGGCAACACTCAAAAACAAATTGAAAACAAGAATGGCAACATTTAACGAATCTAATACTCAAAAAGAATTGTACTTGAGACTTTATGCTTTGTATGATAAAATCTTAGGTAGTTTTGATGGGAACATAGGTGAAGGCCTAGATGCTTTTGAGTTTACTGCTTTGTTCAATGATGTCAAAGAATTCAATGACTTACTTGAGAGATTCAGACCTAACCAACTGAAGTTCAACCCATTGAAAGCTAAAGTCATCAAAGAGAAGATTTCATTATGGTATGAAGATGGACCTGCTTTCATGACTGCTTTGTTGAGGATAAAGTACAAGCCAATCTATAAGAAGTCAAAGAGGATTCTATATGAGATAGCAAAACAGTTTGTTGTATATCCTAACAAGATGACAGACTTGAGCTATCAGATTCCTAAAGACCTTGACAAGATTTTTGATGGTCTGACTAGTGATGACCCAGCTGATGGTTATCTTATTGCCGGAAAACCTTATCTTGATAAGTTCTCTAAAGGAAATGTCTCAATGCCTTTACTTAAGAAACTTTGGGCTAGATATGTGATGCCTGAGATTTTTGATTCTTATATACCTGAGATTAGTTATGAAAACCATCTAAATGAAGGAAAACGTAGAGGGTTCTATAATCCATTTGATGAAACTAATGAAGATAGGAAGCCTGTAGAGCAAGACAATAGAGAACTAGACCCAGAAATCAAAAAGTATTTTGATGAAAGGGAAGAAGTTAAAAACTCTATTCAAAAGATAGAGCCTTGGGACAGAAACAAGAGAATCAACAAAGTTGAATATCAGAATGGCAAGATGATAGCAACTGATTATCTGTTTCCTAGAGACATCATAGAGAAAGACCCAGTTCAGATATTGTCTAAATCTGATATGTCTTCTAGAAAAATAAGAGACATGGCTTTTGAAATAGTTCCTAATCTAGAATGGGGAATTCCAGTAGGTTATTGTGGTCTGTATAGAAGAAGTGATGAAGTCTCATTAAAACCTAATGTTGAATATCAGTATGACAAGACGAACCAGATGATAATTATCAAAGCTATAGAGAGGATTCCTAAAGGAACTGAACTTATCTTGAAAGTAAAGAATGATGACTATGGAAATCTTTATAAGAAAGATGCAGTAAAGTTAGACAATGGTAACCCAGGAGATTTCAAAAGTATTACAGCAGAGTGATTTTACTGAAAAGTTTCAGAGTGTCACATAGCTAATAAATAATTCATAGAAAATGTGCCGTTTGTTCTATACCAAAAGATAGAGCAGACCGCACGGTTCAAAATTAAAATTGAATAACAAAAATGAGGGATTTTTCACAAGTTCTCAATGAAAGTAAGCAAGAAGTTTTAGCTGCTAAGAAAGCTAAGATTGACAATGAACGCATTGCAATCCTAGAAGCAGTCAAGACTGACTATATGATAACATCTAAGTTTAAAGAACTTCCAACATCAGAACAGCAGAAATTGAAATCTGTTATTCTTGAGTATTGGAACCCTAAAACAGGTTTGACTGCTAAAGGTGTCAAGTTCTTGAATGAAGGTGAATCTACTTTGACTAAAGATTCTGATGCTAAAGATGTTAAACGTTTCATTGAGAAAACAGTCAAGAGAGATATTGATGATTACTTGAAAGCTTCTTATAATGGTACTGGAAAACAGATTGTAACTAAGCTTCAGAAAGAAATTGAGTCTATGGTTGGAAAGAGAATCAAATACCAATTTGTTCTTGATGCAGTTGTAGAAGTAATCACACCAAAATTAAAAAGTCAATTCAAATAAAACATTATGGCCAACCAAAACAGATTAGAGAAATTATTAGTTGATTTAAAAGCAAGAGTTCATAAGGCCATTAAGAAAGGATTGATTTCAAAGAATGACATCAAACTTAACAATGAGAAAAGATTGTTAAGCTTCATCAAATTCTCTTTAGTTGAAATCGTTGACAGAAAGACTGCACTTGATATCTTAAGGATTCTTGATTATGATGCTAACACACCATGGGAAGACTTGCAATTTAAGTATGGAACTTTCGAGACAATAGAAGACATTGCTGTTGTTGACATATTAAGAAACTTAGCTGCAATTGGAGCTGACAAGTTTGCTTACTATGTAGATGTTCCTAACGAAGAAATCAAATATCCTGAAAGCTAAAATATCTCCTCAAATTTAAGATATGAAAAAAGAGAACTCAATTGAGTTCTCTTTTCTTGTTTAAATATGTAAACATCATTTTACTTTCCTATTGCAAGCTGTCCTCCAATCACATCTGAACTGTTCTTGAATATCAATTCAAATTTCTTTATTCCTGTAGTAAGACCTGTAATGATAGCTTGTGTAATCTCATCACTAAAGTACTTCACAATCACATCAAGGTGTTCTTGACTTAAACCACCAAGCATTCCTTGTGTAGTGTTGTTCTGGACATTGTTGACAGTCTTGTTAAGGATGTTGCTTGCAAATTCTTTATTGTCTGCTTGAACTTGGTTAGCATATTCAGCAGTCTGTTGAGCTAAGTTAGCTTCTTTAGCTCTTTCATACTCAAGCTTGATTGTAGTCTCTTCTAACCTAGTCTTCTCAATTTCCTTGAGTTGGTTGATTACAAACTCTAAGTCTTGCTTGTCTTTGTTAGTAATGTTGCTTACAGACTTAGAGACCTTGTCAATGCTTTCAGCCATTTGCACAGCTCCAGCACTAAACTCTTTCATAGCAGCTAGACGAGCTTTCTTGTTCTTAGTCAATGCTTGGTCTATTCTAGAAAGAGCTCTGTCAAATATGATAGAATTCTTAAGAACTGTTGTTGCATTGTTAGCTAAGTCAAGTTTAGCAAAGTTGTTGAGAGCATTGATGAATGACATTGTGTTGTTCTCAACATTAGACATGTCCATCTTACTGAGCTTTTCAATGTAAATAGCACTTGGGTAGATTGACTTGAGAAGGCTTGTTATTTTCTCATATTCTTTAGATTTGACATCTTTAGTATAAGCTAAAAGATTTCCTTGAGTAATCTGGTAAACAAAAGCACTCAAGTACTTGCCAAGCACTAAAGAGTTCTTAGCATTCTGAATATTCTTATTAGTAGCCATTTTGAGAATAGAGCCAAATGACTTGTAAGTCTCAAGAATGTCATCTAAAGAATTCTTAATCTTGCTGAACTGGCTTCGTTGTAAACGGCCACCATAATATTTAGAGACATCATCATTGAACTTCTTTTCCATGAAGAGCTTGAGAACTGAGATGATACCTGTAGAGAGAGCTGTTGCAGAGACTACCCACAAAGCCGTCTTAGCCTGGTCTGAAATCTTCTCCATAGCTTCAGTATATGAAGAAAGAACTTCCATGATAGGACCTAATGCATTACCAATCCTCTCTATTCTTTTAGCAGAATCTTTGTTGATGTTCTCAAACTTGTTGTCAAGCTCAGTGACAAATGCAATGAATGAATCACCTATGTTAGTAGCAATCAGTTTGATGTCAATCTTCTTCTCTCCATACTTAGGATTTCCTTTTTCATCATAACCTTCAATGATAGAAAGCTTGTTAGGGTCTGCCATCTTAAGGATGATGTCAACATACTTAGAAAGTGAATCCATCATAGGTTGGAGAGCTCCACCTAACTTCTTGATAAGCTTCACTGAATCACTGTCAAGGTCATCAATGATAGGAATCAATGTTCTGACAAAGTCTAAGAAGTTGTTTCCTATAGTTGTTGCTACAGTTTTGTAATCAACATCTATCTTCTCAAAGATAGGTTTTCCATTACTATCATATCCTTTCAAGAAAGTTTGAGTCTCCATCTTGTTGATAATGCCCACAAACATTCCAAGAGATTCAAACAAAGGAACTAAGCTTCTTGTTATGATAGGAAGCTTGATAGCTGAAGCAAGGCTTACATCTGAAAGAGAATCTAATAATGTAGATATGACTTCACCAATTCCTTTAAGACCTTTCCAGAATTCATCTTTCTGCTTTCCAACTTTGATAGAGACATCTATGATAGAGTCAAGACCTTTTGACAACTTAATCATCAGGAAACCTAAAGGCAAGAAGACAGCTTCACCAGCTGCAATTAATGGACTTAAGATTCCTGCTACACCTAAGATAGCAACAAGACCACTAAGAACTTTAGCAATCTCTTTAAGACCTTTCCAAAAGACTTTAGATTGGTTTCCTATCTTAAGTGAGACATCAACAAGTGGGTCAAAGCCTTTGCCTAATGCATAGATGATTCCTGCAATGATAGGAGCTAATGCAGTAACAACAGCACCAAGGACGCCTATAATGACCGTCACTATGATAAGGACGCCTGCTATAGAGCCGAATCCTTTCCAGAAGGCTCCTGTTTGTTCTCCAATCTTAAGAGATACATTGACGAGTTCATCTACTGCACCTGAAAGAAGCCAGATGATTCCTGTAAGAGCAAGGATTCCTACAGTACCTTTGACCATCAGCCAAAGCATATTCTCATTGTTCAAAAGAACTCCTAACAAGAATGTTATGATTCCCATTCCAATAACTACAGCTGCAACACCTGCAAGACCTTCCCAGAAGTTAGCAGTCTCATTAATTTTCTGGATAAGAGGAATCAATGTAAGAGAGATGCATATCAACAGAAGACTAAACACTACAGTCATCAAGAATACTCCAGCAGCTAAGTACATCAATGATTTGCCTACTTTAGCTAAATCAAATATCTTATCAACAATAGCTACAAGGACAAGCATTCCTATCATACCGCCAAGAATTATTCCTGCAATCTTAAGAACTTCATAAGGTTCTTTAAGTGAATTGATTATGATAGCTAAAAGAAGGACAAGAGAAATACAAGCGGTAACAGCGATGATACTCAAGTAAAGTTGCTTGAGACCTTGTTGAGAACCTCTAAGCATCTTGCCAGCAAAACCTACAGCAAGGACAATAGCAATCTCAGCAAGTATGAGAGCTCCTGTTATCGCAAGAACTTCCAAAGGATTCTTAAGCAAAGAAAGAAGAACTGCAATGCCTACAAGAATGACAAGACAAGCAGTTATGCTTATCATAGCTTTAGAAAGGTTCTTAAGTGCTGCAGTTGACTTAGAGATTCCACTAGACATTCTAGATACAGCCCAGAGGGTTCCTACTATAGCTACAAGAAGCAATGCAGTTATTCCCATTATCTCAAGAGGATTCTTAAGCATAGTCAGAAGAACTGATACAGCTAACAAGCCAACAAGAACTAAAGTGATGTTGACTAAAGCTGTTGTTATGTTCTTGAGAGACCTAGAAGCTTTAGATATTCCACTGTTGATTTCAGACACAAAATATAAGATAGCTACAAGACCTACAATCAATGCAGCTGTCACTAAAAGAACTTCAAGAGGTCTTCCTATAAGTGAAAGAATAGTTGCAGTAGCTACTAAAGACAGAAGAACTAAGTTGAGTTGGACTAATGCTTTAGTTATGTTAGCTAAAGACTTTTGAGAAGCTTTCACTTCATTGCTAAGTCCCACAACAGCTGCAAGCATCCCAATGATTCCAAGCAACAATGCTGCTGTGATTCCAAGGATTACCAATGGATGGTCTATCATAAGAACAAGAGCAGCAACAGCAACCATAGCAGTAACAACACCAGTTATTCCAAACAATACTCTTGTCATAGAGTCAAGAGAATCTTTAGAATTCTTAAGAGAAGCCATCTCTTTGACAACTATATGAAGGATTCCAATAATACCTATCAAAAGAGCTCCAGTTATTCCTAATATAGCCCATGGACTTTCTGAAGCATATAACAATGCTCCTATAGCTACAATGATTCCAACACAAAGAACTATTTGCTTGAGTGCTTGTGTCATAGTTTTCAAGGCTAATGTAGCTTTGTCTATGACTTCTATGTTAGGAACTGCCATAAGCCCTTTAGTAAGAGCTATCATGAAATCTGCTATGTTCTTTCCTCTCTTCTCATTAAGAGCACTAGCACGTTTAAGACCTTGGATGATTTTCTTATCAGAAAGAAGGAGAATTATCTTAGTAAGTGTTCTAGCTTTGCTTTCAAAATCATTTGGGTCTTTTATCTCATTAAGACCTGAAGTGAGAGCAACTAAGAACTTCTGAATGTCATCTTTATCTTTAAGACCATGTGACAACATCAAGATACCAAAGACAGTCTTAGGACTGAACACTGACAACAGACCTGTTAATGATGATACTGCATTAGCACTTATGTACATTTTCCTAAGGTCTATGTTCTGCAAAGAAGTCATGAAGTTAGAAATCTCTACCATAGCTGCTTTGCCACCTAACAATCTTATCTTCATATAAGCACCTAGTCCTTTAGAGAAATCTAAAAGAGCAGCACCCATTTTCTGAAGAGATTCAGGTTTTCCTGTACCAGCAAAATTAAGAGGGTTCTTAGAACCTGAAAACAGCTTCTGTGAATCTCCTTTAGTAGAATCATTCTTCGATTTAGAAGAATCTACTTTAGAATCTTTCTTTGAATTGTTTTCAATCCTAGAAACTACTCCTAATATCTGATTAAGTATATCGTAAGTGTTGTCCATGAGGTCTTAAATTGTCATTTTTATCTATTTTGTGTTCTGAATTTTAATCAAAATGGTGATTTACAAATATATAATAATTGTATACCAACAAAAATAAACCAATGAAAAAGATTTTAACCTTCGTAAAGAAGTTTATTGTGTTGGGAGGCAAACATTTTATCGTTCCTACTATAGCCTGCACTATGGCTATTTTTGTTTCCTTCCATTTTGGTCTTATATTGCTTAATCAGAATAGCAATGACCAAATAAAGATTGAAATTGACTCCTGTGACATTAATCGTCAATTTATAAAATCAGAAATCATTAGTGAAGTTTCTTCTTATATTGAAACTTATGCTCCTAACTCAGAAATGAGTCCTAAAGCTATTGTTGAAAAATGTCTGGATAAAGACTATGTTATCAGTTTGTTGTTAGCTCAAGCTCATATTGAATCTCATTTTGGAACTAAAGGTCGAGCCAAACGAACAAATTCTGTATTTGGTATTGGAGCTTATGATGATGGAACAAATGCATCGTTCTACGCTACGCCTAATGACGCTATAGACCATTACATTGAAGTGATGAATAATTATTATCTGAAGGATAATCCGCCATTAGAAGTCCTTAAAAGAGGTCTGACACGAGGCAACGCAAGATACGCAAGCGACCCATCTTATGAAATTAAGATTATCACTAAGATAAATCAAATCAATAGAGAATATCATATTGACAAGTTACAAGAAATGTACCAAGATTTAAAAGAAGTTAAAAAATAATCGAAATTTTTTCTAGTTCAATAATAATGATTAAGTTTACAGTATAATCAAAATTATTAAAACTTAAGCATTATGAAGAAATTTGAATTAGAAGCAAAATTAATTGGAGCACAGAACCAATTACAATCATTACATACTGAACTTGATAAAGAACGTGCTAAACTGAAAGCTTTGAAAGATTCTATTCCTCATTTGATAGAGGAAGCTTATTATGAAGACTGGAAATCTCAGAATGAGAAATTTATGAAAAGGTTCTTCAATGAGTATATCAAAGAATCTTTATCTGTAGAAATTGAAACTGAGTGGGGAGGTTCTTTTACGATTAACCTTCAGTTGAATGGTAAAACTTTTAATTCTGAATATGGTTCTATCTGTATGGCTAGAAATGGTCTTGAGGAGTGAGAAAGTTAAAGTTAGTTAATAGCTAAATCAATTAGCAGGTTCCTAATAAAATCATTGTTCTAACTTAAAAACATATTACATGGTTAACCCCAAGCAAAAATTTATTGATTATGTAAACCTTTATATTAAGCGAGATGGCATTCAGAATGTCCTCGCTTATCTTGAACAAAGTGATTTTTATGTAGCTCCTGCTTCTACAATGTTTCATTTGAATATAGAAGGTGGTTTGTGTCAACACTCAATCAATGTTTTCGAAACAGCTTTATCAATATATCAGAATACACTAAGACCTTTTGAAGAATCTGGTCAGACAAATTATGATGGTGCTACATCTCTCAATACAGAATCTATAGCTGTAGCTTGTCTGCTTCATGACATTTCTAAAGTAGGCTTATATCATAAAAAGGAAAAGTGGAAAAAGGATGAGCATAATCAATGGCAATCATATATTGGTTATGAAGTCAAAGACAACATGCCTTTGCCTCATGCTACTAAAAGCATTGTGATGATTCAACAATTCATGAAACTCACAGGGCATGAAATGCTTGCAATCGAATATCATCATTCATTCAGTGACATATCAAGAGTTTTAGATTCTACCGCTAAGTACTCTTATACTCAAGCTCTTAAGATAAGTCCACTTGTGACTTTAGTAGCTCAAGCCGATATGTTTGCTACATTCTTACTCGAAGAAATAAAAGAAAACTAAATATGATTATGGATTCTAATAATACAAATCAAAAAGTCTTTATCAATTTACAAGATAGAGACTATTCAGATATCAAATTCAATATTGTAGACAAATATATTTTATTTGAAGACTTAGCTAAAGGTCTTTATGGAAAAGATATCTTGATTGTAAAAGCATGTGTGACAAATGTGCAGACAGCTACAATCTTGATTACAGCATTGAACCAATTGCAAGAAGAATTGCCTAAGAGTGACATTAAAGAACTTTGTGTTTTCTTGAAAGACTTTAGAATTGGTGATGACACTAATAGTGATTTGATTCAGACATTGCTTAAAGACATTGATTCAAAATGTGATTCTCTTGTAATCTACAATAGAGACATTACTGGAGTCAACAAGTACTCTGCTGCTAGAGATTTCAGAAAGCTTCTTTGGAATCTTATCAAAGATTATCAAGCAAAAGACATTGTGGTTCCTTGGTATCGAGCTGGAGCTAAACTGACTAAAGAGCTTTTAGAGCTTAAGATGACTAAAGACTTGATTAAGAACTTCATGTTCACTCATAAAGAAGTTCAGAGATTCTTTATTCAAGAAGAAAAAGAAAAATGTCAGCCTTTAACTCCAAATTCTAAATCTGAACTTGGCATTCTCTTTGTAGATGACTTAGCTTCTTATATAGGAAGATTGATTTCGGATGCAGGTGCTCAAGCAGAACTCTTGAAATTTGAAAAGACATTTGAACATCTCATTTTAGTCTGTGCAAGAGGAAGTTTCCATTTGCTTGATGAGAAGAGATTAGTAGTCCCTAAACTCATCGAAGAGATTTTAGAAAGAAGTTTTGAAAAGATTTATGTTCCTGACTTTGAAGCCGAAATCATCCAGGAATTGCCTTATAAATTAGTTCCTATCAACTTGGAACTGTTTAAGACTTATTAAGAACAAATTTGTTTTCATAATGCGATGATTTAATTACAACAGAGCCACCAAGTTGTGAAACTCGATGGCTCATTTTTAAAAAGACATTTCCAATTTTACCTTACATATTTACTTACCAGAAGAGGACCACTTGAGAAAGCAGTCCTCTATTTTTATTTTTAGATGATAGCCCAAGCTTCAAATATCTTGTCAAAGTCTTTATAAGGAAGCAACACATGGCCTTTGTCAGCCCAGTTCTTTCCCCAGCTATTTCTTATAATGAACCCATCTTTATTATAGCCTATCACAACAACACAATGTCCACCTGCTAGGTTCCTGCCATTCCAAAAGTCATCGCCACTATCTTCATAAGCAGGAAGCCCTATTGCAATAGGTCCATAAAGGATTAGGGTCCTCTTCATAAGTTCAGAAGAACCAACCATTGCATAGCTTTCTATAGTAGTTCCATTTAGACCAGTATGCCTAAGATACTTGAGAGCCTCTTTAATTTGCATACCATCTATATTCTTGTCTGCTCTTTGCTCATAGAGTTTGTCAATATCAAAGCCATTGCTTGAATTAGTTCCTTTGAATCTGTTCACTTTCCAATCTAAGATTCCTGTAAGTGAATAGCAAACACATTTGCTAGAAGAACCTTGGTCGAGAACTGGTGGCATGACACCAATATAAGAGTATTCTTCAGGAACATCAAAAAGGTCTAACTCTATCTTATGTTCAGTTCCGTCTAATTCTGCCTGTATATAACCTGTACCGTAAAGCATAGTCTATTAGATTATTTTTTAATTGTTTCTTTTCTTCTTTCAAAAATGAAAGTAGTGTCTGTCTCTGCTATTTTAAGTCTAGTAGTGAAGACAATAAAGTTCTTAGCTGTATCTGGTCTGAGTATCATGAAACCATGAATAGGTTTCTTGTCTTCAAAATCTCTTAGAGAAGCATTGAGCCATTTAGACAAATCATTAGGTAATCTCTCAGCTTGACATATAGAATCAAATTGAGGTCTAGAGAAATCAAACTGTTCAGAAACAAGAACAGAAGTTCCAAGAGGCTTATTAACTATAGGAGAATAGAGAGAAGGACCACATGAAATAAGAAGCAAAAAGAATAAAGCAAGAAAAAACTTTTTCATTAGTAGAAGAAAGATTGACTGGATTATCTATGTAGTAAAAGTCACTAATACTATCAGGGATATTTATCCATGATAGTAAAAAATAGGACCTATAATCAATATGGATGATAAAAGAACAATAACAGCAAAGTTTGCTTCAGATACAACAGGAATAGCTACATCACTACCAGATAAGAAACTTATAACATATCTTGAAATGCAAGGCATGATGCCTGAAGTATCTTCATGGCCTATCACAATGCCAGAGGTTGGTCAAGTAAAAATTCTTAATCTAACTGGGACTCAAAGTGACAAGTTGAGAGTTGTATTTGATTATAATGATGTACATTATATTGGTAAAAATGTAGAAACTTTTGATATTTCTATTTTTAATAAACAAAATGTAAGTACACAAGTGGTAACCTCTATGAAAACTGATTTATCAATAGCCATATTAATGTCATATCCAGACCCTGTCTCAGGAGAACCATATTGGGCTAAAACAGTTTATTCTAACGAAAAGTCAAACAATAATGTTTTAATGAGAACCTTAAAAATATCTCAAGCGCATCTTATTCTTGTTTCTTATGAAAACACTAATAATTTAAACCCAGAATATAATTAACATATTCATTTTACATATTTCCAATTACTGATAAAAGAAAAGAGCTGCTTGGGAAAGTAGCTCTTTTTATTTTTAGGTTTTCTTATATCTTACTTAGAGACAATTCCGGAATTCTCTATGTTAGTTCCATTTTTGCTTGAAGATCCAATCAAAGTCACATTCAATGCACTAAGAACATCTATACTTTGTTCACTTGAATAAGTTACTCCATCTTTAGTACTGAAACCACCTCTGACTAAAGGATATAAGTCTCTGACTTCTACTGTATTACCAAAGTTATCAGAAACCTTTCTGCTCAGGACAATATCACCAAACTCATCTATTCCATAATGGTTTCCATAAATCTCAAGATTGTCTTTAGAAGCTTCAAAGTAAACTGTCACACTATCAACACCATCTATCTGCTCTATGATTCTAATCAAGTCTGATTGAGGGATTCTGTCACGTCTAGTGTTGTCTATAAGATATTCAGATACAGCTTCCATTATGCTGCTGTAGATATTCTCAAAGACATAACCTTCCCATATACGGACCATGACATTCACAGCAAACTTAGGATATAAAGGTGATATGATTCTGTTCTCTATTGTCATGATTCTCTGACCAGTCTGCTCAATCAAGTTCAGAATATTAGCTTGCTCATCAACAGTCAGCTTGAAACAAGACTCATCACAAGTAAAGTAGTTCTTGCTTGAAACTATCCTCTTTCTGATGTCTGGAATCAAGAACAAGTAAATCACATTGTCATCTAGCTTAGAGTTGTACAAGACTTGTTCAGCATTAAGCAATTTGTCATTAGCTTCTTCTAATTGCTTATAAATCTCAACAGCGGTATCAGAGTCAGTTCCATATTTAGACACAGCTTCTATATAGTTCTTCTTGATATTCTCATACTGGTACGAAGCATTGTTGTAGTTAGCTTGAGCTTTAGAGTCTTCATATGTCTCAAAACCTTTTATGACATCAATGATACTGAACATATTCATCTTCTTCAAGAAGTATTCATAGTTGATTTTATTAGCAAGGACCATGCTTCTTGAGGTGTGTGGTGCTATCTCTCTAGTAAGACGTATATCTTCTGGGTCTGAACCTAAAATGATGTCAGACAAAAGAGAAATAGAAAGACAAGCATTAAGGTCAACTTCTTCGGAAAGAGTGTTATAGCCAGTTCCTTGGAATTCCCAGAAAGAACCACTAGTCATATAAGTCTGTTCTATGTTTCCATTGAAACCATCAGTGACAAGGTACTCCACCATAATAGTAGAACCATTCTTAGGTATTCTTCCGTTATAGCCATTTCCAAAGAAGACGTCAATACCTCCTGAGATTCCAGTCTTGACCATGCAGCACTTCTCATCAAAGCCCATGTCTAAAAGAGATGATTTAGAAGGCCAGAATTCACCATCAACATAGACATTGATAAAATATTGGTCTATGTTCTGATAACGTCTCTCAGTGAAATTAAATGACTGCAGTGGGACTCCTGCACCAGTTGCTTGTTGCATCTTGATAGAACCTTGAACTATATTGCAGTCAATGAAGTTAGAGTTAGACAATGTAAGTTTTCCTGCTTCAGAAGAGAAACAAAGAATATAATTGTAACCATTTATCTTGTTAGAGATAGAAAGCTTGTTAGGTATATAGATGATTTGACCTTCGTAATCGGAAGTGTTGTTATATGTAAGACGGACAGAACCACGCGCACCTATAGAACGTCCAGCATCA
>OHEU01000993.1_pt1 | contig 13928 bp, 7 predicted proteins | sample 1567341 | NCBI WGS metagenome assembly OHEU01 (sample SAMEA3879524, study PRJEB24766) | human gut metagenome | biome: human-associated habitat; feature: feces | place: USA | collected 1985/1987 | reverse complement strand
CAACTTATAGTCGGGTTAATGTAAAATCCATTCAACTTTTTTCAGGAAGGTACACCCGTTACCCAGGGTAGCGGGCGATGCCCGCAACCCTGGGCTGGGGAATCGCAACTCCTACAGAGTTGCTGCTGGGTTGGGAGTTCGCCTTAGGGCGCTATCATCCACCTTTCGATTATCTGATTTGCGCATCGGGATACCAACTACTACCATGGCGCCAATCGAGAGAAGACACAAGCCGCCAACAACGAGCATCCCATCGTCTGGGCACCCAAGTTCATCACACCTTATTATATATATAATGGCGGAACGTACACCCCTGAGCATGGTATGAGTACGTGGGAGGTACACTCGTATCAGCAGCGGCAACTCTGAACCGAAGGTCACCGGCGCGGCGCAGTGCGGCGCGGAAAGGTAATGGAGTTGCGATTACACAGCCCAGGGTTGTGGGCGAAGCACGCTACCCTGGGTAGCTCTACTACTAATATAGCTACTCTGTAAGAGTTGCGATTAGCCGTAGGCGTTACCCGCCGCGAGTCTGGACGCCACCACCCCCACTCCCACAATTACGCATGGTGGTGGCGGAGCCAGCGAGGTGGTTTCTGCCCCATCCTCCACCGCGCTGCGGGGCAAAGATAAAAAACTGAGAGATTTTCTTTGCGTTGTCTGCGGTTTGCAGTAACTTTGCACTCAGAAAGTTAAGAATATCAAAATATTAAGACTATTATGGCAAAGAAAGCTTTATTGATGATTCTCGATGGATGGGGAATCGGACAGCATGGTAAGGGAGACGTTATCTTCAACACCCCGACACCTTATTTGGATTATCTCACCGCTATTTCCGCCCACTCAGAGCTCGCAGCTTCGGGCGAGGATGTGGGACTGCCCGACGGACAGATGGGCAACTCAGAGGTGGGTCACCTCAATATCGGCGCCGGCCGCGTGGTCTATCAGGACCTGGTCAAGATTAACCGCGCCTGCAAGGACGGCTCTATCCTGAAGAACCCCGGCATCGTGGCAGCCTACAGCTATGCCAAGGAGAACGGCAAGAAGCTCCACCTGATGGGTCTGACCTCAACTGGCGGCGTACACTCTTCGCTCGACCACCTCTTCAAGCTGATTGAAATCTCCAAGGAGTATGGCCTGGACAAGACCTTCGTACACTGCTTCATGGACGGTCGCGACACCGACCCCAAGAGCGGAGCCGGATTTATCCAGCAGATTGCTGACACCTGCGCAGCCAACGGCGCCCACATCGCCAGCATCATCGGCCGCTTCTACGCCATGGACCGCGACAAGCGATGGAACCGCGTGAAAGAGGCTTACGACCTGCTCGTCGAGGGCAAGGGCAAGGAAGCCACCGACATGGTTAAGGCCATGGAGGAGAGCTACGCCGACGGCGTGACCGACGAGTTTGTAAAGCCTATCGTCAACTCGACCGTAAACGGTACCATCGAGGAGGGCGACGTGGTAATCTTCATCAACTTCCGCAACGACCGCGCCAAGGAGCTCACCCAGGTGCTCACCCAGCAGGATATGCCCGAAGAGGGTATGCACACCATCAAGGGTCTGCAGTATTACTGCATGACTCCCTATGATGCCAAATTCAAGGGCGTGAACATACTCTTCCCCAAGGAGAACGTGGAAGACACTCTCGGTGAGTATCTCAGCAAGCACGGCAAGCGCCAGCTGCACACCGCAGAGACTGAGAAGTATGCCCACGTGACATTCTTCTTCAACGGCGGTCGCGAGGCTCCATACGAGGGCGAAGACCGCATACTGGTTCCCTCTCCCAAGGTGGCTACCTATGACCTCAAGCCCGAGATGAGCGCCTACGAGGTGAAGGACAAGCTGGTGGGTGCCATCAACACCCAGGAGTATGACTTCATCGTGGTCAACTTCGCCAACGGCGACATGGTGGGCCACACCGGTGTCTACAACGCCATAGCCAAGGCTGTGCATGCCGTAGACTGCTGCGTGCGCGACGTCATCGAGGCTGCCAAGGCCAACGACTACGAGGCCATCATCATAGCCGACCACGGCAACGCCGACAACGCCATCAACGCTGACGGTACGCCCAACACCGCACACTCGCTCAACCACGTGCCCTTCATCTACGTTACCGACAACAACAGCGCCACCGTCAAGAACGGACGCCTGGCCGACGTGGCTCCCTCTATCCTCCACATCATGGGACTGGAGCAGCCTGCCGACATGACCGGTGAGAACCTGATAGAAGACAACAAGTAATCACATACAGCGAAAGCTACAATAACCCTGAGAGCCGCGACTGACAACAGCCGCGGCTCTCTTGTTATACTGCCCGCAGCGGGGCTTGCCACCGACGCGCAGCACCAGCCCACCGACGGCAAGGCCATCAGCCCAGGCGCAGAGCGGGCTGCAGCCACCGTGCAGACCACCATCGCCGGCTCGTAACGGAAGGCACGAGCCCACGTAACATAAGATACGTAAGCTCGTGCCTTACGATACGAGCCCACGTATCATAAGTCACGAGCCAGCCAAGAGCCCCACAGCGGCAGCCAAAACAGCCTCTGCGACGTTCGGAGCAACCTCTATGCTGCCGAGAATGACCGAGCAACCCACCGACCACACCTCTACTGCGCCGGCTGCCCAACCCCCCATAACACAAATACACCGCTCCATCCCTCGGGACGAAGCGGTGTATTGCTATAGGGTTGTCGGCAGAGCCTTAGTTCTTGAGGAAGTACATACCCTCGTCGTTGTTGGTGTTGTAGTTGGCCTGGTAGATGTTGTCGTAAGAGGCGGTAAACGAGCTGGCAGCAGCCTGAGAGCTGGCCACGATAGAGATACCGCAGACATAATAGTTACCCATCTTCTGGCCAGCCTTGAAGTACTTGTACTTGAGCGACTTGTTGTCAGAGCCGAGAGTGAGCCACAGCCAGTCGTACTTGGTGGTCGAGAAGTCCTTGGGCTGGAAGTTGTAGTTGCTCCATCCGTTGTTTGCCGAACCTTCGGGCAGATACATGCAGTACTTGTACTTGTCGTTGCCGGTGGGCTGACCCTCGCGGCAGTCAAACATGATACCTACCTTCACGGTCTTCTTCTCGTAGTCGATGGCGATGGTGCCGTCGAGCACTGAGTCGAAGTAGAGGCCCTTGATACCGAAGTTGTTGGTATAGGTATTGCCGTCGGGACCGGTGAGGGTCTCGCCCTTGCGAGGCTTGCCAAAGGTGCAGACCTTCTTGCTGGTACTGGTGGAGCCACCCCATGACTTGGAGGCGTTGAACTGCTTGGAGTAGAGCGTCCACTGACCGCTGAAGTCGTTGACGCCAATCTGGGTGACGGTGTACTTGCGGCCGTTGTCGAGTACCATGGTACCCTTACGGATAGAGCCGGTGGTGTTGGCCTCGATGGTGATGACACCACCGCTGAGGGTCATCCACTTGGGAGCCGTTACCACGTTGCCGGTAACATCCTCGATGGTGGCGGCAGCATCGTCGTACCAGAGGTCGTACTCGCGTGAGTTGAAGTCTACCTTAGAGACCACAGTGTTGGCCTCGCCGGGCTTCACCGCACCGAGACGGAAGACACCAGAGAAGTTGGCGTTGTCGATGGTAGCAGCGAGAGTCACGCCGTCGTAGCTGGCCTGGGGCCAAACCACTGCGTAGGCGGTCACCTTGCGGGCGGCAGCGTCAATCACGGCGGGAGCCACTACCACATCGCCAGTGGTGCTTGTCACGCCTTCACCGGCGGTGAGGGCCTTGCCATTGTCCATGACGAGCTTGTTGATGAGACCTGAGAGGGTAAGGCGGGTGTTGGCAACAGTAGGCTCATCGGCGTCGGTAGGGAACTGCACATCAATCTTGACCACTGCGGTCTGGTAAGCCAGGGTCACATTGGCGCTCTCGCCCACGGCGGTGGTGGCGCTGATGACCGAGTGCTGGCGCACCCACTCCTCGGTACCTGCCTGGGTACCAAACTCCTCGACCACTACAGGCTTGCCGTCCCAGTTGATTTTGCAGGCGGGGTTGTCCCAGGTGAGCAGCATGTTGGCGGCGTCGTTGGGCACAGCCACGCGCTGGGCGCTGAAGGTGGCGGTAGAGCCGGTCGACTCGGCGCAGCGCAGGGTCTGCGTGCGGCCGGTCTGGGTGCCGTCAGACTTCTGGAAGGTCACGTGGAGCACGTCGCTCAGGCTGAACGCCTTGAGTGCGCCGTAGGTATTGGCACCAGGCACTTGGGCAGTGACACTGATGTTCTTCATCGACACGTTGGCCTCTGAAGATTCGCTTACGTCCTCGGCATTGTCGCTACAGGCCACGAGACCCAGCAGCGCTACCAGCATGGAGGCGTATGTCAATATTCTTTTTTTCATGATTTGTTCGTTGTTTTGAGTTATCATTAGGTTTATCATCCGCAGAGGAGACGGGGACCGGAGCCCTGCGCTCCTCTGCGGCGATTACGTAAGGGATGATTAGTCGAGTGACTTCCAGTAAGGATTGCCGATGCGCTCCTTCTGAGGAATCTCCCATGTGAAGTGACTGATCTGAGTTTTGCTCCAGTGGTTGGCTCCACGCTTGTGCTGGGTGCCCCAACGCTTCTGGTTGTAGAAGGCCCAGTCGCCCTCGCCCCACATCTCGATGCGCCACTGCAGCTTGACCATATCCATGGTACTCATGCCAGCCATAGTGTTGTCGCAGGTCATCGTGGGACGGCCCTCGATGGTGCGAGCCTCAAGCAGCTTGTTGAGGGTCTGCTTGGCCATGGCGTCCTGGCCGCTCTGGGCATAAGCCTCGGCGAGCATGAGCCATACGGCAGAGGTGCGCAGATAGATATTGTCTGACACGGTGTACTTGTTGTCATGCATCTCACCGTTGTGACCGATGGACGACGATGCCGCCCACTTCAGACTGGTGTACTTGGGCATGGTATAGCTGAACCAGGTAGAGTCGTTGTTCTCGTAAGAGTAGATGGGATAGTTCTCAAAGTCATCGGCGAGGATACAAGCCTTGCGGCAGTCATTGTCTGACAGGGCATTGTAGATATCGGCATCGACCTGATAGTAACCCGAAGGACCGCTCTTGAGGGCGTTGAAGCCGCCGTTGGTCCAGAACATGCTGCTCGAACCGCGGGCACTACCAAAGATACCCTCGGGGTTCTTCTCCCAGTTGTAGAAGGCGTTTTCCTCGGCGTTATACTCCTTGCCACACCAGCCGTTGGCGTTGCGGGCAGCTACAGAGGCGAGCTTAGACTGGTCCATACCATAGTCACTGGCCTTGATGAAGTTGGGATAGTAAGAGAGCAGCTCGGTGGCGCCATCGATGACGGTAGCCCAGTCCTTGCGGTCCATGGCGGCGCGGCAACGGTAGTACTGAGCCACGGCGCAGTTGATGCTGTAGACCACATCGGAAGTGTGACCGCTCAGATAGCCCTTGGTACCGATGGAGGACTCATGGAAAGACTTGACAGCCTTGTCGAAATACTCCTTGATGGTAGCCCAGGTCTCAGCCACCGACTTGGGCTCGGTGGCGGGGTTGTAGGCGTAGTCGTTGTAGATGGGCCAACCCTGCTTGGTCTCGGAGGTGACGTCCTGGAGGTCGGTGTAGCGCTCCATGAGCATGGTGTAGCCGATGGCCTTCATGGTGAGGGCCTGGGCCTGGTAGCCCTTCATCTTCTTGTCTTCCTTGACGTTGTCGTCGCTGAGATACTGCATGGCCTTGATGGCATTGGTAATCTTGTAGACGGGGCCGAGGTAGTAGCCATAGTTCTGTATATCATCGTTAGTCTGCCAGTAGGTCACGCTGGGGCTGTTCTGGTACCACTGGTTGTAGGTTCCCTTGTTGGCAGATGAGCCTTCGACCACATCGCCCGACTGCATGAATCGGCGCAACTCGAAGTTGGACTCGTTGGCATAGCCGTTGGAGTAGCCGCCATTGAGCGCGGCATTGTAGATATTGATGTAGCCGGGGAGGACCGATACGAGTCCTGCCACCACCTTGTCCTTCTTCTCTTCGTCATCACCCTGGAGGATATTGTCGATGTCGTCCTTGGTGAAGTAGTTGGGGTTATTGACATCCAGGCGGCTGCTACATGCCGAGACTCCCGCTACGAGCAGGGCTGCGGCAACTATATTCTTATATATTCGTTTCATATCTTCTGTATATATAATGGTCAGTGATTTAGAATTCGAGGTTAAGACCCAGAGTTATGGTCTGCATCTGAGGATAGATGTATGTATCGACCTCCTTGCCACCGATAGCCGACATAGAGGGGTCTACACCCTTCTGGGCAGAGAAGATGAGCAGGTTGTCGGCAGATACAAAGGCGCGCAGTTTGCTGATACCTATCTTGCGAAGCAGATTCTTGGGTACGGTATAGCCCAGAGTGATGTTCTTCAGGCGGAAGTAAGAGGCGCTGAAGAGTGCCATATCGGTGTACTTGTGGCTGCCGGGGAGGTAGACACCATCGAGATAGTAGTCGCCGCCTGAGCTGTTGAACCACTGCATAGGATACTTGGCACCGGTGTTGTCGGGAGTCCAGGTAGCGCCTACGACATCCTTGGAAACAGGGATTCTGTCGCCACCGAGGGAAGAACCACGGAAGAGGTGCTGGGCATACTCCATAGAGAAGAACTTGCCACCGAGCTGGTAAGCAGCTACGATACCGAGATCGAAGTCTTTCCAGCGCAGATTGGTGGTGATACCGCCCATGACATCGGGGATGGCGCTGCCACATTCATACTCTGAAGCGTCGGCTGCCACGGTAGTCTTCACGTTATCGCCCTGCTTGTACTCGGCATAGCGGCCACCGTTGGCGTAAGCGCCGTTGGCATCGGGATGGGTGTCAGCATAGGTCACGCGGTGCCAGTACATAGGCAGACCTGAAGCCTGGTCTACGCCGGCATACTTGTACATATAGAGATTGAAGAGGTCCTTGCCCTCGCCACGGAGGTAGAAGTCGCCACGTCCGGCATGGCTGGCTGTTCCGGCCTGGGCCATATCCTCGGTCTGTACGACCCATGTGCCCTTGGGCACGTCCATAGTGTTGTCCCAGTTGGGTATCTGGTCGGCAGGCACCTTGACGAGCTTGGTGGTATAGTGGGTGGCGTTGACGCCTACGCTCCAGGTCCAGTCCTTGGTACGGATGATGTCGGCGTCGAGCTCGATTTCGATACCGGTGTTGCGTATCTTGGCGGCATTCTTCTGCAGCGTGGTCGAGCCCATGTTGGCCAGCGGCGAAACCATCTGGTTGTAGAGCGCATTGGAGGTGAGGTTGTTGTAGTAGTCGATGGCACCGGTGAGGCGGCTTCCCAGTACAGAGAAGTCGAGACCGAGGTCGAACTGGTGGATAACCTCCCAGGTGAGGTCGGTACGTACGAGGTTACCGCCGGTGATGGTGGTCACCTTGGGCACGCCTGTACCTGTGGCACCCTCCTGCCAGGCCGATACGCCGTAGCCGTAGGTCTGGTTGAGGTAATAGCTGGTGAGTCCGTTGGAGTTACCGGTGACACCATAGCTCAGACGCAGCTTGGCATTGTCGAGCCAGGACTTGGCGCTCTTCAAGAAGGGCTCCTCAGAGAAACGCCAGCCGGCGCCCAGAGACCAGAAGGTACCCCAGCGGTTGTCCTTGGTAAACTTGGAAGAGGCATCGCGACGCAGAGAGGCTGATGCATAGTAGCGCTCGGCGTAGTTGTAGTTGGCGCGACCCAGGTAAGACTCGGTGCGGTAGGTATTGAGACCCCAGCTCGGAGTAGCGGTGTTCTCACCACCGTAGTTGGTGTAGTGGCCTACGAAGTTGCCAGGGATGATATAACCGGGCAGAAGCTCGTAGGAAGTACCGAAGTTGACATCCTTGCGGTCGAGGTCTTCATACTCGTGACCTACCAAAGCGTCAACGTGGTGCTTGCCGAAGTCCTGGTCGTAAGAGAGCAGCTGCTGGGTGTTGATGATGCGGCGGGTGTAGGTCTTGAGACCGAAGCTGCCCTGACCGCTGGCACGTCCGGCGATACTGTTCATATAGGAAGTACGACGCCAGTGCTGCTCGTCCATGTTGAAGTTGATGGTGAAGTTGAAGTGGTCGAGGAAGTCAATCTGGGCAAAGAAGCGGCTGGTCCAGTTGATGATATCCTGACGCTCCATGTTGGTGCGGGTGATGTACATATAGTCGCTGCCGAAGTTGCGGTCGGCTACATGGTTCTCGCCGAGAGGCGACCAAGACTTGTTGTAGACATTGAGGATGTTGCCCTTGTCGTCGGTAGCCACGGTGCCGTCTTCGTTCATCTGATAGACGGGGTAGATGGGCGACCAACCCTTGACATGGAGCATGGCGTTACCGGAGGCACCACCAATCTGGCGAGAGCCCCACTTACCTGCCTGTGCACGGGTCTTGGTGTTGGAGTAACCGATGTTGGCGCCTACTTTCAACCACTTCAGCACCTGGGCATCCATATTGGCACGGCCGCTGTAACGACGGAATTCACTGCTGAGCAGGAATGAGGGATCGTCCTGATAGCCCAGAGAGAAGTAGTAGTGGGCCTTGTCGCTACCACCGCTGGCAGAGAGGTTGTACTCCTGGCGGAAAGCGTTGCTGAAGAGCAGATCGGAGGCGTCGCCGCTATAGAGCTGGCGGGCCAGGGGGTTCAGACGGCCGGTCTCGGGGTCGATAAGGTAGGCTCCGGTCATGGTAGAGCTGGAGTTGCTGCCAGAGCCGGTGTTGGTATAGATGGCACCGGGCACGTTGTAAGCCATATTGTTCTTGAGCAGGTTCTTCTGGAAAGCGGTCTCGCTGTTGTTGTAGTCGAAGAGGTGCTGGCTGGCGAAGAGGCGGGCCTCGGCGTCAGAGTGGTTGGGGTTGCCCACGTTGGTATAGTAACGGCCGCTGGCATCTACGCCGGGAAGACCGGTGCCATTGACTCCGTAGCGGTAGGAGTTGTAGATACTCTTCCATACGTACTCGTAGTACTGGGCGGCGTTGTCAATAGAGTTGACATTGTAGTCTCCGATAGAGTTCCAGCCCCATCGGCTCTCAAAGGAGATTTTGGCCTTGCCGCTCTGACCCTTCTTGGTGGTGATGAGCACCACGCCGTTGGCACCACGCGAACCGTAGAGGGCGGTAGAGGCGGCGTCCTTGAGGATGGAGACAGAGGCGATATCGTTGGGGTCAAGCTGAGAGAGGGGGTTCTCATAGGTAGAGTTGGTCTGCTGGGCCACACCATCGATGACGATGAGGGCGGCGGCAGAGGCGCCGTTGGTGGAGCTTACACCACGGATGCGCACAGCCATATCATAACCTGGCTGGCCGTCGACCGAAGACACGCGGATACCAGGGGCGGCACCCTCGAGCGCACGGCTCACGGTGGTGGTGTTCTGCACGGCGATGTTCTCAGCCTTGACGGCGGTCATCGAACCGGTCAGGTCTTTCTTCTTCTGGGTACCGTATGCCACAACGACAACTTCGTCGAGGATGGCCTGGTCTTCTTCCAGAGTGACATTGACTACATTGCCCTTGGCAGCGAGAGTCTGCTGCTGATAGCCGATGGAGCTTACGCTGATGCGCGAGCCAGGCTTGATCTGGAGGCGGTAGTTACCGTTGGCGTCGGTGATGGTGGCATTGGTGGCATTGCCAACCTCGGCTACCGTGGCGCCGATGACGGGCTCGCCGTGGGCATCCTTCACCAGACCGGTAACGGTTTTCTTGGCCTGTTGTACGGCCTGCACTGTGTTTTCGTTCTCACTGCCGGTAGCTGTAGCCGATGCCGTGATGGGCACAAGCGTAAGCATGGATGCAGCGAGCAGGTAGGTCCATTGCTTTGAGGTCTTCAAAGCAGCGAACACGCTCTTTTTCTGTTTCTCATCCATAAGGAATTAAATTAGGTGATTAGAATTGTTTTTTATGTTTTCGATTTGGGTTATGACGACTGTTGCTGTAACAGCCGAAAGATTGGGGGACATCGTGGTCTTGGTTCAGTTCATGGGCACTTTCATTAGGTGGTCAGTTAGCACGATGACGATAAGCATCGCACTCATATCGGCACCAAAATTAACAATAATATTTAACAACGTAAGCGTTTTTTTGATTTTTTTTATGACAATTACGCGTCTTTGCCATGTCAGGATGACAACCGCGATGGTCAAAACGAGAACAAAAGTGGCAGAAACCACTGGTTCATAAGCCGTTATCACAGAAGCAGACAAGGAGATGACCGTATTGACAATCATTAATAATTTGCGCAAAAATTGCGCAAGCTTATTCATCACCAACAATTTGCAAGAGAACCATGTCGCTTGGCGACAGAATGACAGAGAAAAGAGCCGGAACAACACCGATGGTCAGCAAAACCACCGAAACAACGACAGGGATAGCCAAAGCGTCATGTAGAGTTGCCCTTTACACCTTATTATAACTATAGGGGATGGCGGGAATGACAATTGCACTATGCGCAACCATCCACTACACCTTATTATATATATAGGGGACGGCGAGGGGAAATATAAGACATGAATGAAAGGAGCAAAGAAAGGCTCGCCGAAGCAGTGACTACCGTTGAGAGATGGCGCAGGGGCACGCGAAGGAACGCTGAAGGAGGTTGCCAAGAGAGATAGCAGCGGCGAAGGAGCACTGAGGAATGTAGCCATAAAAAAGAGTGGCGACCCGAGGGCCGCCACTCCAGTATTAAGAGTTGAGATTAATCACAAAGGATTAATAACCGTAGTTCTGAGGATACTCAGCACCTGAGTTAGACTTGATAACGTCGTCTGGGATAGGCTGCTGGTAGTTGTAAGGCTTGATGTTCGGGATGAAGCGGATACCCTTAGAACCATCGTTCTTGGTGTAGGTAATCTTCTCACGACCGAAGTCAGCATTAACCTGATCAGTAGCGTTGTTCCAGCTCATACCATACTTGCGTACACGCTCATACAGAGTATTGCTGGTCTTCTCGTCCTGTGTAGGATACTTAGAAGTAACGTAGCTACCACAGTTGGGGTTAACAGACAAACGGTTCAGAGTGATGCAACGATGCTCCTCACCGAAGAGCTCACGTGTGCGCTCGTCGAGGATGTAGTCGATATCAACCTCAGCAGCAGAGCAACGGGGAGCGTTGGCACGGTCGCGGATTACGTTGATATCGTCGGCAGCCTTCTGCTTTTCACCCTTGGCGAGGTAAGCCTCGGCACGGAGCAGATAGGTCTCAGCGATACGGATCATGTAAGGCTCATACTCGCACTCCTTAACGTCACCGTTAGGATGCTTGTCCTGAGAGAACTTCCAGAAACGTGGGAAGATATCAAGGGTATCGCTGGCGTTCAAAGCATAATTTGAGTTGCCGGCATGTGCCTTCTCGCGATCCTTAGCATACTTGTACTGCACGCTCCACTTGGTACCACCGGGAGTGTACCAGTCGCGCTGCATCATAGTCTCAGAGCAACGGAAGTCTGCCTTACCTGGCTGTGCAGGGTCGGTAGCCTTAGCCCAGATGTAACCAGGCTCCTGGGGATCGAAGACGTAACGGCAAGGCCAGTTACGGTTGTTACCGTAAGCATAACCACCACCGATAGAGTCGCGAGTGTTGTTAGCCTGATAACGGCCGGCAGCAATAGCAGAGGTAGAAACACCGAGGCTGCTTGAACCGCCCTGAACACCTCCGGGATAGCACATAGCGTCGTCACCGAAGAGGTAGAACTTCACACCATTATCGGTACGGTTGGTACCGCAGTTACGCACCTTGTTGCTCATGAAGTCGCCTTCCATGGTGTTGTTGCGCATACGCCACCAAGCGTCACCGCTACCACCTTCAGTATAGTTGCCTACAGAGAACTGGCTGGTCCAGAGAGCCTCCTTGTTACCAGTTACACCGTAGTCCTGATTGGTATTGCCTGAACCGTTGCCGGGCGTAGCGAAGAGGTCCCAATAAGCACCACCCTTGTCGGCAGCGAGAGAGTGACCGTAGCGGTCGGTAGCACGGCTGGCCTCAGTACCGAAACGGGTAGTCATCAGGTGATAGTCACCGTCCTGACCGCCGATTACGCGGCTGGTAGCCTGGATAGCCTCGTCAAACTTACCGAGAGCCAAGCAGATTTCTGCAAGCATGTGGTCGGCAGCAGCACGAGTCACACATCCCTGCTTGCGCTCTGTCTTAGACATGTTCTGAGCAGCAAACTTGAAGTCATCGTAGCACTTCTCCCATATTTCCTGACGGGTGTTGGGCTGGTAACCCATCTCAATCTTCTGGGTAGGCTTGTCGAGGTAAGGCACATTACCAAACATACCGGCGAGCATGCGGTATGCCCAACCACGCATGAAGCGTGCCTCGCCCAGGAGTTCGTCCTTCTTCACATCAGTAGAATACTTGATATCCTTGGTCTCGATAGCATTGATGGCTGTATTGGCATAGTTTACGAGGTAGTACAACTCATTGTACCAGTGACGGCTATAACCGTTGGCAGAGTTGAGCTTGGTCCAGTTAGAGAAGCAGTCGTTGTTGTTGTTCTCTGTGTATGTATCCATACCTACACCTGTAAGCATATAAGAGTGATAACCGTGGGTCTGACCGAGAACCAGGTAGTTGACCTTCTGATAGCAGGAGTTGATAGCCATAGCCACCTCGTTTTCAGAATTGAACATACCCGAGTCGTCTTGCTTGTAAGAGTGCTCCTTCAAGAAGTCAGAGTCGCTCTGGCAGGCTGTTTGGGTAAGGGCCATCGCACCAAGTGCGACGATGCCCAATATCTGTTTTGTTAATTTCATAGCTGTTGTCTTTTAGATGTGTTAGAATGTCACGTTAAGACCGAAGGTGATGGTGCGGTAAGCGCCATTGCTTGCATACTTGGTAGAAGCGGCGCCGGCAGCGATAGTACCACCAGTTTCAGGATCGAGACCAGACCAGTTGGTGATGGTGAAGAGGTCGGTACCTGATACGTATGCACGGAGACCGGTGAGGCCGAGAGGTGCAATGAGGTTGCGGTCGAAGTTGTAAGAGAACACGAGGTCCTTGAGCTTGAGGAAGCCGCGGCTGTTCCACCAGAGGTAGTCAAACTCGTTGCTCCATCCGTAGCGAGGATAGTCGTTGTTCTTGTTGTCGGCGCGCCATGGGTTTACGCGGTCAAGCTGGTTGCCGCTGGTACCGGTGGGACCCCAAGCGAATGGGTCGTAACCGAGGAAGTGGCTGTCGCTACCTGGCATCCAACGGAAGTTGAAGTACAGAGAGAAGTTCTTGTAGCTGATGGTGTTGCCAAAGTTCAGAGTGAACAGAGGATCCTGGTCACCAACACAGTGGCGGTCTTCAGCAGAAATCTTACCATCGTTGTTCCAGTCCATGAACTTCACATCACCGGGCTTGGCATTGGGCTGAATCTTGCTAACGGCGCCAGTCTTGGGATCCTTCCATGTATAGTTGTCAATCTCTTCCTGGCTCTGGAAGATACCGAGCTTCTTCAGGTCGTAAGCAGCGGTGATAGAGCTACCTACCATCAGAGCATAGTAAGACTGAGGACCATAAGTGTGGAAGTTGGCCACATCGTCGGCCTCTACACCCTTATAGTTCTTGCCGTAGAGCTCCATAACCTTGTTGCGGTTCAGGTCGAACACGAGGTTAGACTCCCAACGTACATTGTCCTTACCGTCGCCATTGATGTTGACAGAGTGCAGAGTTACCTCAATACCCTTGTTGCTCACCTTACCTACGTTAGCGTAAGCAGTGTTGAAACCAGAAGGATAAGGTACAGAGCGCTGCATCAGCATGTTGGTGGTGCGACCGCTATAGATATCGATAGTACCATCGAGTCGGCTGTTGAGCACGCTGAAGTCCAAACCGAGGTTGTACTTGGTAATGGTAGCCCAGGTCAGGTCCTTGTTACCCAGAGTTTCGGCGTAGTATCCGAGAGTAGACTGGTTGTCAAGCCATTGTATTGCCCTGAACTAAGTTGAATAAAAAAGTTCAAATAAAATGGGCAAAGAGA
>OHEU01000985.1_pt1 | contig 14045 bp, 13 predicted proteins | sample 1567341 | NCBI WGS metagenome assembly OHEU01 (sample SAMEA3879524, study PRJEB24766) | human gut metagenome | biome: human-associated habitat; feature: feces | place: USA | collected 1985/1987 | reverse complement strand
ATTGAAGTTAAACAGTTAAAACCTTGTCGGAGAAAATTTCTCCGGACAGTAGTGAGTGTATATTTCAGTTCACTGACTTGATTCTCATTCCCATAGGAATCTTTGTCCTCATAACCTGAAGCGAAATTTACGGGTTTTGCAGAATCATAGACAAACGGTTTGAGTATGGTTCCGTCATAATCCGCCTGCCATTTGTAACCGCCCTTGCTTAAAAACAAACCTTTTTCTCCCGAATATTCGATGCGGTCATATTCGACAGGAAATATGAATTCCAGTTTTTCATTTAACAGACCGTAGTGGTCTCCGTCCTTGACAATGCGGTATTTCCCATCATGTGATGGCCCAATATGGTCGTATTTCGCATTGATAACCCATTCGCCGGTTTCGTCTATCAACCCACATTCGCCATCGGCATTGGTCATTGTACAGTAACCGCTATGGAATACGTAGTCGATTGGCATTCCGTCACGATAAGCATAATCGTATTTGAACGGAAGGACGATTTCATTTCGGCTATTGATGAATCCGATTTTCCCGTTCTGCATCACGGCTGCCAATCCTTCCGAAAATACCCACGCCCGACGGTATTGCTCTGTGATCACGGGTTCGCCCGTATTTATATTAAAATAGCCTCGTTCCCCATTGCGGCAGAATACAGTTAAAGAGTCTTTTTCCGTAGCTTTTGCTACCCATTGTATTCCTTTCAAGGTATAACATTTTTTGTCCCGATTATAGATGCGAGATTCATTGCGGTTGTAATAGCGGTGTGAACATACAGCCTCAGATAGTTCCTTGTCAATATAGTAGCTGTCAATGTGATCCTGATATGTGATGAACAGCAGCACAGAAACAGTGATAGCAGAGACTGCGGTAAGACATAGCATCAGTCGCCAGCAGACCTTCCATATTTGTATAATGATAGGTTTCATGGTAATTATTCTTCGACGAATTCGTATTCTACTCCGAACCATTCATTCAGAGTCCTTTCCACTTTTGAATTGATTTCGGGTGTGATTTTATCCTTGATTTTATTGTAGACATACACGATAGCAATGCCTTCATCAAGGATGCCCAGCAACCTATATACGGAACTTGGTATCAGACTTGCCGGGGATATGGTGTAGATGATTGCTGCATAAATCAGCACCCGGTCAAGTGTGGTGGTCTTTTCGTCTGCCATCACATAATAGAATTGCAACAACGGACGTGTTGCAGTCCGCCCTGCTTTCAATGCATAGGGGAGTAATTTGTCCATAAGGTTGTTGACCTTGGTATGCCAGTCGATATTTTTCACGCGCTCCAGAAGAGAATCAATATTCTTACCCATAATCCAATAGGCAAGAATCATTAGACAAATGATAGTCATCATAACTATTTCTTTTAATGTTGATTTTATCTTATAGAGCACCCTATATCCGCGAATCTATCATTGATCGTAATGTTTAACTGTTTTTACGGTCTTTCGGAAGAAAAATATTATTTTTAAGGTAAAGATAGATTTCGCTCGGATTACTGCTCTATAAGAGACGAACTGGTAATCCATGCGAAAAGTTTAACGAAAAATCTATTTATGAAGAAGGTAAGAGAAGTTCGTGGACTGAAGTGTCCTAACCACGATCATGTGAGAGATGAACATCATTTTATGTACGAGGAAGCTTTTCCTGGTGCAAGACCACTGTCAAGTACAAGATGTATCAGATGTGGTTATACAATGTCATTGCATAAACCACAGAAATAGTATGCGTAAACTTGTCTTCTACACCGGAGCCGGAATGAGCCGTGAGAGTGGAATGCCCACTTTCCGTGGTGAAAACGGTTTGTGGGATATGCTCGATGTCGAAGCCGTTGCCGACCGAAAGTCATGGTACTGCAGCAGGCGAAGTGATTGTCATGAGCGTAGACAGAGGATGCTTGATTTCTTCAATCCGATGCGTCGGATGATATTGGAGAAAGAACCAAACGATGGGCATCGGATTATTGCAAGTTTGGAAGATGAGTTTGAAGTGACTGTTATCACACAGAATGGCGATGATTTCCACGAACGGGCAGGCTCAGGCAATGTTATCCATCTGCACGGAGAGGCGTTGAAGAATGCGTCCACATTGCACCCTTACGAGTCGTATGACATTGACCGCAATAATCCCGATATCCATATCGGTGACAAGGCTCCAGACGGTTCGCAGACCCGTCCTTATGTGATATTCTTCAATGAAGACGTAGAACAGAGATTATGGAAAGCATCAGTAGAGGCGACCAGACAGGCCGATGTGTTTGTTGTGGTAGGTTCTGCTATGCTGGTGTATCCGGCGGCAGAACTGCTGAAGATGATATCTCCGACGTGCGAATTATATGTCATTGATCCTTCGGAGGTTGCTTTGCCCGAAGGATGCCCAAGAGAATGTATCCACATCCCAAGCGGAGCAAGCCGCGGATTGGAGCAGTTGAAAGAAATAATCAAACTTAAATAATAACGGAAAAGTATGGCTACAATGGCAAATGTTAACATTATTATAAAAAAGATGAGGGTATTTAAAGTATTGTCATTGATGCTGTTATTCTTGTTCCTTTCATGTCATAACAGGGATAAGAGAGCATCGTCAGTAACAGCAACAGAACAGACGGACTCTATATGTTTGTCTCTGGCCTCTGTCCCTGTGGATACGAATGATATCTTTACTTGTGTTTCAGAGGATGGCTCCATGAAGTTCAGCAGCTGGGATACGGGCATGGGCGGCACATGTCCAGATTACGCTGTCATTTGTCATTTTCGGGGTAAGGATGGCGGGACTGTAACTGTGGATTTCTGCGAAAGAGAATGTGATCCGGCTTGGGTATCAGCAGTTCATTCCATCAAGAAGGATGATGGTTCGACATATTATATCACGACAAGAAGTCATCGCGCATCGAGTAATGACGGATATATGTGGATGGATGCATTCATGATTGACCATGACACATTGAAGAATGTCAGCGTGTATGATGCCGGGGATGACATTGACGATAGTGGCTTGGTAATCAATTATCCCATCGCGCATTGGTATTTTGCTACCAATGGAGAAGGATGGGACTGGCTGTATGAGTATGATGCCGAAGACAGGAATCTGTATATTCCCCAAGTCGTGTACATTGACGAAACCATACCAGTCATCAATGACAGGTATAGGGTTTTGCATTTCAATGGAAAAGAATTTGTTGACCAAGGCGAATCTGCACATAAGGGGCTGCACAAATCCCTTGCCCACTATTACAGTCTTGCCAGCTTCTTCCGTACAAAGAATCACCTTGTACGTGTTGACCAGATGGATTATAAAGGTGCCTTCCGGTACGCATCATGGAAAACCACTTCTGATATGTCAAGTCAGCCGGACATTGTGATTCAAGGAGGAATTTATGATGAAGAGAAGGACACTTTTACCTTCATCAATGACGGGTATGAGTATGTGGTAGGCTATAGAGAAGGGGAACCTATACGCCACGAATATCTGTTGGTCAGGAAGGACGGAAAAGTCATCCTTAAAGAAGAAAGATGTTGATATGGCGGTTTCTTACTTGATCATGGTCAACCAGTGCGACACCGACTACGGCTTGCCGTTGCCGACTTCCTGACATTCAATCAGGTATCCAAAGGTCTTTTAAAAACGTCGGAGACTATCCGAAAAATTTCAGAGAGTCTCCCACTAACTAATACAAGAACCCGAAAGCCCAGAGAGGAATCTTGCGGAAAATTGCTGAATCAATGTCATCTGCCGCGATGTAGGCATTATTTTCATTTCGTATCTGTTCGTAGCCCTTGTCAGCACCACCGACCTCGATGACAACATCTCCGTCAATCTTGAAATCTCCGGTTTTCAGTCCACCATATTCAACTTTATATCCTGCAGATATCAATTGGTTACAGAAAAATGTCTCACGCACCGTCCCGATTTCAGGAATCTTATCTGACAATATATAGAGCAAATTCGGATTGTCAAGCAATATCTTGTCAGGTTTCTGTAAATCCGAAATCGTATCCAGGTTTTGGAACAGTCGGCATATCAATTTAGCCTCTTCCATATTTTTCAGGTACTTCATAATCGTAGCACGTTCCATCGAAGCCGCTCTGGAAAGTTTCGACACATCGATTTCATACGGAACGAGCTGAGCCAGAATATGAAGCAAAGCCTTCAGTTTACGGGTGTTACCTACATCAATGTTTCTGAATGCCGGCAATTCATAGTCGATGATGTAATTCACGACATTCTCGACTTGAACAGGATATGTATTGCGGTTTTCGAAATAAAAAGGATAGACGCCTCCTTGCAAATATTGTTTGAATAGTCTGATCGGCAGGCATTTGTCCTTCACAGCGGAGCAAAATTCATCTGGCGAATCAAGAAGCTCTTTCAATGATACAGGATCAATTTCCACGCCTTGGTCGAAACGCAAGAACTCCCTGAAGGACAATCCAGGCATCACGTAAGGGACCATCCGTCTGGAAAGATCCGCATCACCGTCATTGAGCTGGAGCAAAGAAGATCCGCTAAGTACTATATGCAGATTTTTGTGTGTATCATACATCTCTTTTATCTCACGACTCCACCCATGATATTTGTGCACCTCATCAATGAACAAATACCTTCCGCCTAGCATTACGAAAGTATCTGCCGTATCCAAAAGCGTATGAGTGGAAAAATACGAGGAATCCGCGCTGCAATACAAGACACTCCGGTCTCCTGCTTTGAAATTCATCTTGATATATTGCTGCATAAGTGTAGATTTCCCCACACCCTTGGCTCCTTTTATGATGAGCAGTCGTGAGGACCAATCTATCACACGCATCATGCTTCTGACCATGGACATCGGCACGGCCGCAATCTCCTCATCATGTCGCTTAAATAACTTTTCCATAACAGTACTTTCTTTATTTGCAAAGATAAGTGTATTTTATGGAAAACACAAATGGCGCTAGTTTGTATTTTATGTTAAACAAATATTAGGTGATTTTGTTCTTTGTGAAATACGGTATTCAAATTCTGTAGAAATCACTGATCTTGCCTAAGACCTTCCCTGGAATGGGCTTCGTCTGCGATGTATTGGGTCATTCAAGTCTTTTTCGGGCAGGCGGAAGCTAACGTGTCTTACGAGACAACGACATCTTGGCTGTGTCCGGGTCTCTTACGAGCCAATCTAAAGCCAAAAATGCAGCAATGGGAGTTTTATCCTGCTCTTCAATCAAGCGACGGAAAGTAAATCCTTCGATCTCAATATCAGGGTAGGCTCCGTCTTTAACCCACTTTACGAAACATGCTTTGATTGATGGTTGAAAGTTATTAATCTTTGCAACCGTTTGCTCAATCATATAAGAAGGATATCCCTCCTCCTTAAGAATCTTTTCAATTATTGCGTGGTCCATAATTATACGTAGTAATATGCATCAGTTCCTTTTTTCATAACACTATCGGCGAAATAATTAGCATCTTTCTCAATCTCTTGATTCTCATACGCCTCGTGATCAAACTCTGGTTTGATATAATGGTCGAAATTATATCCCCAGCAATCAATGATTTTCTTGTTCACGGTGACAGAATCAGGTGACCTGATGCATTTTCCTTGGAAGGCATGTCTCGATTCGTGGAGTATTGTATTTAATAAATCAGAACAGTCATCAGACTCTAAATAGGACCTGTTGAGTTCAATGCTGTTAGAGACCGGATCGTATCCTCCGAGTTTATTTTTGGGCATATCAGCGAAGAAAATATCCGCATTGATTCCCATCGATTTCTTTACTTCATTATAGAAGTTTGTAACAATCTCACAGCGCGATTCTAAACCACTGTCGGCATATTTTATATCCAACTCGTTCTGGTAAAATTCTCGAACGGAGCCTATACATTCCTTTTTCATTTGGACATCATCAATTTTGGGCTTTCCTAATTCCGCGATGGGATTACGGAAGCCGTCAAATCTTTCTGGCCCTGAACTTTCAATATCCTTGCTGAACCAATTCTTGCCAGTAACATCTTTTATGTTCCAATAGTCTGTGTGGAGATAATGACTATTTGGTTTGAACTCAATCCCACGCACTGCAAGTTGCTGCAACGCTTGCCTTCTATTCTCCGGTGTGGCAAACATATTAACTGGTTTTGCACCAAATGGGTGAATGTTCATAGTCAGTTTTTCTCCCTTAGGAACTATACTTTCAGGGCTCAAAATAATAGGCGGTTTAGCTGTGAGTTCAAATGTTGCCATACTACGATACTTTTGAAAGAGCCTCATTTAGATGCTCCGTGTCCTCTTCCGTGGCACTAATAAAAGCATCATAATACATTTCCATAAAACGGTTGCCTCGAGGTGTAAACATGTTCGAATGTAAAGACACCGACTCGTCCACGCCAAACTCAAGCACTTCTTTTCCATCGCCTGATAAAAGATAGTGGTCATTAGCCCATTTGAGGATGAATTCGAAATGCTTAAGCACCATTGCAGTCGGGACACCGACATCGATGTGCCACGCCGCTTTATCGTAAACCGTAATATCCATTCTATTTCCTCCTTTCTATGCGTGTTCTAATTTCGGAAGGGATTTCAGCTAATGTACCATCGGAAGTTCGTATATAATTCCCACCAATCTCCCTAATCCGGTTCTCTTTTGCGGTTTGTTCCGTTTTATCCGCAGTAGGGGATGTCACCTCAATCATGTCTACGACTTTTCCGTTTTTTACAACAGCAAAGTCTACGCGCCGCCCCTGATCTGTGAGAGGATCTCGAACAATATAACCGTCAGAGTTTCTTAAATAAGCTTCCGGTACGATAGTATAACCCTTCTTTTCGGGATATTTATCTACCAAGTCCTTATATACATCATGTTCTCTTCTGAGGCCATCTTCTTTGTTCTGAATGATACTTTCACCCAAATCCTCCAAATTCATTCTGGAGAAAGACAACTTCTCATCGATCCTCTTGTTTAGTTCTGCTTCTGGCAGTGGGGCATAATCGGCCGCCAACTCAAATAAACGAGTCTTAAGTCCAGCCACTTCCGAAAAGACACTTCCAGTCATAATCACTTTAATTAAAGAGCGTTATTCAATCTTACTTTTGCTTTCCTTAGTTCTGCTTCCGCATTTTTCAATTCCGATTTTGCCTCGCTTAGCCTTTTACAATTATATGAATAATTGCCGTTTGCCCTTCCATCTTTTGTGTCGCTTAAAGATACCTTGCACTCCCAGTTGTGGACATTGCTCCTCTTTATGCTGACAGTATACTCCAGTCTCTCAACTTTGGCTCGAAAACTTGCGATTTCTTCAGGAGTATAGGTTACTTTGCTAAACGAAACTGACAATTGTGAATCCGCCATTGTAGGAATCTCCTTTGACAATTTTGCTAAAGGAGACAACTCTGAGGATTCTTTAATCACTTCTATGATACCATCATTCTTCATTGAAGTTTTGTTTGACGAAAGAAACCCATGCATTATAAATCTTCTTACGCGACTCACTGCCATTGGCATAATCACACATCATGCAATGGGTCAATTCTGGAATGAAGGATTCTTGTAGTGAAGGGCAATTGTCCTTCACAAGTTTCCTCAATCCTTCATCGAGTAACGAGAAGGATGTTGCCGAATTTGCAAGATTTTGGACTTGGTCGCGGATCGAGAGCAAGTCTGAAACCATCAAAGATAGTTGTTTGAAATTACTGTCGCGCCAAAGGGAAACATATCCAGTCTTTTTGTATTCATCAACGATTTCGTAAATCATCCATTTTGTAGATGTTGAAATCGAAAGATGATGCAAATTCCCCCTAATTATATCTGTATCAACATTTCCGGAAAGATTGACACGACCATATAACAGCAGAGAGATAACGGCATTAATAATCTCTTTTTGGGACTGTTCGTCGAGACCGAAGTCCTCCTTCTGAACCGAATAAGGAACTGCAGGTTCTGTGTATTCTTCTATCTTACAAAGAACAGGCTCTTCCCAGTCATTCTGATACACGACAGCAACTCCGGTAGGCAACTTAGCAATCTCATCAATTTGATTATCTTTCATGGCTGCAGCTTTCCCAGCAATCTTTCTGTCACTGTCCTCAGGAAGCCTCATCAATATCTTGGTATTCGTATTTCTGATTGCAGAAATGTCTACAGCGCCAGGAGACTGGTCAACGATTATGAAACCTTCGCCATATGTTCTCATCTCTGCTATGGCATTGGAAATCATTTCTACGCTTTTTCCTGCAACGTTGGAGCCTTCAATCGACTGCTCTTGAGAACACTTCTTGAGAATGTTGTGTGCTTCTTCAAGGACTGTTATATGACGAAGATCGCTATTGTGTTCAATACCACTATTGCTACGATACTCATTAAGGCGCATGATTAAAATGCCCATGATGAGGGCCTTGGTCTCTTGGGAACCGATTCTGCTTAAATCAACAATAACATTCTCATCGAATAAACGATTATCGCCCAACTCATTTGTGGAGAAGAGCTGCTTGTTAATACCATTGCATAACGACTTGACACGCGTTACCAAAGAACCAGCATAATTGCTCTTGACCTCTTCGGAGTAAGCGGACCCTTCAATTGTAAGAATTAATTCATTCTGCAAATCGTTAAAGTTCGGGAACAATTCGTTTGAATAGCGGTTCTTCGAGGTGTACAAATCCCAACCACAATCCTCGTATGCGTTTAACATCGATTCCTTGAGAACAGCCGGCATTGCAGCATACATTGGCCAGCAAACATTGAAAATCTCTATCAGACGATCAATATGCTCGAGTACATGGACTCCGTCAGGGAATCGGAAAGGGTTGATTCTGAGCAACTTGGACTTTAATGGGTTAGTGCCGTAAACATGCTCGTTACCGAAGACATCCTTATACTCGCCCTTTGCAGGTTCAATTATTAGGAATTTGGGTGCATCTGGTTGATTTCGAATCTGACCAAGAAGATAGTAGATTGTATTACTCTTGCCGCATCCAGTTGAACCGGTTACAAAGGTGTGTTGACAAAGGCTTTTAGCATCAAGTTTAACTTTAGACTCTTGATAAGCCACACCCTGGTCGTAGATACAACCTAATGAAAAACTCCTTGCGCCTTTTTTCTGAGAAAGCCTGACAACCTCTTTGCCAAAAGAAGAATGCTCTACGACAGGAAGTCCAGGAACAGATTTCCTTGGCAGACCTATCATCATTGCCAATTCCTTACTGCTGATCAAAGCGGAGGGAAGAACATTAATAGAAGCGCCAAACGCGGGACTGAAATAAGTAAACGAGGGGTGAGAAATACCACCGACATATTTTGTTAGTGCCACAAATGAATCATTCTCCTTGTACCAGGTGTTAATTGCAGAAGTTTCTACGCCAGAATGCTCGCCCTGCATGATTGAACGGAAGATGGATGCTCCAATCTCTGCAGATGCTCTATCCTGATCATACGATATAAAATAGGCTCCTGAAGACCAAACGCCGGTTCCCTCACACATTTCAATGCGTTCGAGCTGTTTATCTATTCGCTTAAGTACTTCTTGGATGTGCTTATTCTGAATAGTAATGGTGAAGTTCTTTCCAGAGCCGATGGTCGATGTTGTACCGTCAGTTTCATTGAAAGATTCTGTATGGGTGGTACCCTCAGCGTGACTTGAATTAGTTCCCTTTGTCACGCTATTGCTTTTAGCAACAGACTTATTAGTGCTATCAGCGGTAGATTCTGACTTGCTTTTTTGTTTTGCCCCAAAAATACTACCGATATTACTGACGACACCAGCCCCTAACATTATTGCGCCCAAAGGAGCACCTATACCAGTGGCGGTTAGAATGGTACCGGCTTCAATTAAGGGGGCGGCAAGTTTAGAGGCCTTACCCCAGAAATTTTCCGAAGTCTCGCCTGTCGTTTTTGTGGTTGAATGGGATTCGCCTTCAGTGAGCGTTTCTCCTTCCGTTGTAGAGGAACTCTCGCCAGTAGTATCCGTGAGGCTTGTACTATCAGAATATCCTTTGGTCCTGCTAACAGCATTAGCCAAGGATTCATTCGTAGAGTAAGCCAACTGCTGAGTAGCCATAGTAGCGAGTTCCGTGAAGATACCTTCATAACTACTTCGTATAACTGATAATTCTTGGGAAAGGACATTTGTCGCAAGAATAATTGCAGTGTACACTTTTCCCTTCATTGCGGTCGCGAACTTCTCTACACCTTGAATGAAATTCTGGTTCGTGTACTCTCCTTTGCTGTTCTTATATGATGGGACTCCGACATATGAACTGACACTACAAGCGTCTGCTATTTTTGAGAATACTTTATCCTGCTTAGGTGTAGCGTCACCGGCTTTAATAAGAGACAAATCCTCTAAAGAAACACCTGGAAATTGGCCTACGATAGCATTCCTAAATGCCTCTGCTACAGAACTGGAATTTCTGTCTTCATCGTTATTCTTAATGCCAAGATAAAAATCCGTTCTATTCTTCTGTCCATCAATAACCAAGAAAATGCTACATTTTGTATAAGTCATAGCGCTAACCACGCTAATGAATTTATCTGTAGCGTATTCGTCCTTCTCATAAACCATTTTGTTAATCTTGAAAAGGACAATGTCCTTGCTGGAGAATGTCTCGGAAGGTTCGACTATGGCAAAGTGAGAGATCCTGCTCACATATTGTTTAAGAACGATATCTTCAACCAGGGACATCGCACTCCCAGCGCGATCCCTGTAATACTCCAATTCTGCAGGTTCGCCTGTCTGGGCAGGAGTAACCTCCCCATCAACAGGCGCTGTAGGAACAGGCTCTATTGTAGGTTGCTGTTGTGGTTGGGACTTTAGTGTCTTTTCTGAAGGATCTGAATTCTCTCCAGCCAAGTATCGAGACTCATTGTGGTCATCGTATAGGGTACTCACTTTTCATTTTTTTTATAAAGATAATAACCACCACCAGCTAATAGGCCTATCACGCCAAATGTCGTGCTAATACCGGACACAACGCCTTTTGTTACACGCCCAAGAACTGTCAGTGCAACTCCTGCAATAGCCATAGTCTTGAACAGTTGGTCATTGTCGAAACTTGGTATAAAAGGTCCCTTGGCCTTGTTTTTCTGCTCTTGGCGATGATTGGCCTCATACGATTTTTGAAAATCATCTTTATCCAATTGAGCACATTTATCTTTAAGAACAACTGGTGCTATCTTAGCGTAGAAGGAAAGCCTTTTTTCGGAGAAGTTGGAATCCAGATCATTTTTTACAGCGAACAATAGATCTTCATTCCAATTCTCCTGATTCTGAGAATATGACATCCCATTGTCAGACTCAAATAAGTCCTCAAGGTTTGCTTTGGCAAAAGTGCGCATTTCGTTGAACGAGGCACCTCTGGGGTCGAGCATTAACTCATTTGCGAGGTGAACGCGGACCGAAACAAGATCTTTTGATTCGACGGCAGTGATGAAACTCTTTTTCATGTCTATAGTGCTTAATATTTAATCATTTGATTTACACGTTCTTGAATAGACTCAAGCCATTTGAGCTCTTCCTGTTTCTTCTTAATCTCTTCTGCTTTTTCATTAGCGTCTGCCTGAGTCTCGGAGAGGGAATCAAGTTTTTCGTCAAGGACCTGATCAATCTTAGTCAATTCTTTCTTTAGAAAATCTTTAAGCCGGATTGTTTCCTTTTCAACATATTCAACGGTCGCTTTCTCGGTTTTATTCAATCCTGCAAGAAAAGGTGTCAAGTACGAAGAAGCTACTTCCGACATATCTACGTAGTCTACATATTTATCTATCCAGACTTCTTTTGTCTTTGTTTCATAGTGATCATCATCCTCGCTCAAGTATCCACTAATACCACCAATGATGGCACCTCCGAGGGCACCATATAAATTACCTAACCCCGGGAAGATACTACCAGCACTAAAACCAGCACCGGCACCTGCTATCGCACCACCAATAAGACCACCCGTTTTGTTCCCTTCCACAAGCTCTTGGTATTTCTCGGTTTTGTAGTAGCCTTCGTTTTGGGATTCCGTATTCTGGGCCATAATAGAAGACAGATTCGCCAAATCTGTTGAGACCAAATTAAACGGGCTGAAACCTAATTGGTTCGCATTGATTCCAATGTTTAAATCGGCCAAGTACTTCTTATATTCATCAATAATTTTGTTAATTGACTGTTTATATGCATCTTGGATGATTTTCTCAACATGAACCTTAATTTGAGTCAGAATAGCCTTGACTTCCTTTTCCAGTTGTTCACACTGTCTTTTTGCGATATCCTTTTTGACCTTATTATTACGGTCGGTCATCATTTTATTGATGGTATTCTTTGTCCCAGCCAAATAGTTACGCACCTCTTTCTCAACAGTTGTGGTGAGATCAATCTTATCAATGCTTTTGGAGCAAGTTTGAGCCTTTCGAGCCGATTCGATATTGGATTTAATGGTTGCTATCTGCTTCTCGATAGCATCCTTGGCAGACTGGCCGCTCCGAATAGCATCTTCCATTTTCGCCCTTGTAGACAATTCATCCAATTTGGAATTGAAAGATTGGACCAAGTCATACACCTTTGTGGTTCGGGCATATTTGTTTATATACAAACGAATAGCCTGCTCGATAGAGAAAATACCTGAGTGAATCTCAACTCGGCCATTTTCATCGGCTTTTTCATAAGTATCCTCGATTATATGGCGTGCAATCATAGGAAGATGGGAGAATTCATAATATTTCTCAAAATGATATACGTCATAACGTGTTGTATACTTCTTGAAACGGTCAAACTCTTCGAGATCATCCACATCATCAACTCTCTTCTCTAACGCCGCAATTGCAGTGACAGGGAATATATTGGGATTGAAGATACCCCGGCCCTCGAGTCCGGTTTTGACACCTTCCAATGCTGGTACAATTCTTTCCGCACCTCCTTCTTTTGGCTTAAATGCATCCATCTTATTAACAGCGAAGATAAAACGCTCTCGAGCTTGCTTGCCGCCGTTCTTCATTTCGCTGCAGATATAGTCCAAGAAGATCTTTTCGTCATTAATGCCCAGTTGGTCACCATTCATCACATACAGGACAAGCGACTTGTCGGAATCAGACAACATTTTGTACGTCATTTCCTCATGTTGCTTATCGCGCGAATTGTTCGGACCAGGAGTATCAACAAGGACAAGTCTCATTCCGACAGAAGACACAAAAGGTATCCGCCCAAAGATCTCAATTGAAGAAACGAGTTTATCACTATTCATTTTCTTCATGTCCTCGAATGTAACACTCTCAATCTCTTGGAGAAGGTTGCCGGATTTGTCATAGGACTTGGCAGAAAAATGATCCGAGTAGGTATCAACAATACGGACTATAGTCGCAGTTGTTGCTTCATTGGCCGCAGGCATTAATTGTTGACCGAGGAGGGCATTGATGAGGGTGGACTTTCCTGAACTCATCGTAGCAACAACACTTATCTCAAAACGTTGGTTCTTGGCTTTGTTGAATGCATCGATGATTTCGGGGTTTCGCAGTTCGTCCACGGGACCTTTCTGAATATCATCAAAAATCTTGTTGATACATTTTTCAGCATCAGAGACATCTGGCTTTTGTTCAAATTTAAATGAAACCTTGAGATTGTCTCTGCTTTCGTTCATAGCAGTCTGCAAGTCCTCATAGTCTGCCATTGTACCAACAAACTTTATCGCCACATTTGCATCCCTGCATTCATCCAAGACAATCTTAGGCAGACGTTCAACCCATTCTTGCAAGCGAGTTCCTCGATTAATATTCAATGAACTGTTCTGCTTGGGCTTTTGTCCGTTAACAGTTACATCCGTTAAAACTTGGTACGGATTGTACTTGATACAAATTTCTGTCATATGGAAAGTTTTTCTTTAATTGATTGTTCTAACAATAAGATACCTGATTCCTCCTCTAAACTGGAGGATGCTTTATTTAGTACATACTGTGGTAGGTCGTAATAGGTTCTGGCAAACTTATCAGAAAGGATGGCCTTGTCGTCCATATCCTCTTCATCTAACTCATCTATTCTAAATAGGGATTGTCGTTTAATGTTTTCAATATGAGCGAAGCGGCGACCAATTCC
>OHEU01000970.1_pt1 | contig 14237 bp, 15 predicted proteins | sample 1567341 | NCBI WGS metagenome assembly OHEU01 (sample SAMEA3879524, study PRJEB24766) | human gut metagenome | biome: human-associated habitat; feature: feces | place: USA | collected 1985/1987 | reverse complement strand
CATGCTGCGCCAGCTTCGACCTGTTCACCTGCTACGAGGACCGCGGAGAGAAATTCAAGGAAGCTGTAAGAAGACTCTAAAAGTTGAATGAATATGGCCGGGGAGACAAAGAAAAAGAAAACCCTCTGGAACTTCGTGGATTCCTTCGAAGGCGACAAGGTGGTGTGGATGATCGTGATGCTGCTCATCCTCCTGTCCATCGTGGCCATATTCTCATCCACCTCACTGCTGGCCCTCCAGCAGAAAACGACCAGGATGGCGATAATCAGCGAGCAACTCGTGCTGACGCTCGGCGGTCTTGCGATCATCCTCATCTGTTGCAGCATCAAGAAGATAGGATTCTTCCGAATCGTCTCGCAGCTGGGCTACGCCGTCTCCATCGGACTGCTTTTGATCCTGGCCCTGCACATCACCGTCGGCCCGGTCAAGGCGCTGTACCTCAACCAAGCCTGGAGAATCGTGTCCGTCCTTGGATTGCAGGTCCACGTGTTCGAGGTCGTGAAAGTGGCCATGATCATGTACCTGGCATGGGCGGTGAACGCCTTCCGCAACGACAGCTTCATGATCGCCAACCATCTGGGAAAGAAGTACCCGCTGTGGAACAAGCCTTTGACCAAGAAAATCGTCTACATCTACGTTCCGATATTCAGTGTCTGCCTCCTTATCATGGTCGGCAGCCTGTCCAGCACGTTGTTCATCGGAGGGATCATGTTCATCACCATCCTGATCGGTGGAATCAGCGTCAAGGAACTCGTCAAGCCGATAGCCATCGGCATAGGTCTGCTCGCCGTCTGCATCTGCATCAACGCGAGCCGGGACGAAGGCCACAAATTGTTCCCGCATCTTGACTCGGCGATCAACAGGGTTGTCGGCGCAGGAATCGATGACAATCTCAGGATAATGAGGGAGAACCCGCAGAACAGCGTCGAGTTCCAGGAAGCGCTCGACAACGTGAAGCAGCCGATAAGCGCGAAGATCGCCATCCACGAGGGAGGGCTGTTCGGCAAGGGCCCCGGACGAAGCACCCAGAGATACGTCGTGCCGATCATGTTCGAGGACTACATGTTCAGTTTCGTGGTGGAGGAGTACGGCCTGCTTGGAGGAATATTCGTGATCATCCTCTACATCAGCCTTTTGGCCAGAGGCTCGATCATCGTAAGGAACTGTGACAACCACTTCGCGAAGACCGCGGTGGCCGGACTTGTCCTGCTCATCACCGGACAGGCGATGATGCACATAGCCGTCAACTGCGACATCGGGCCGCTGACAGGCCAGACGCTTCCGATGATCAGCCACGGCAACTCATCGTTCATAATGTTCAGCCTCGCCTTCGGCATCATCCTGTCCATAAGCAAGATGGCCAAGAGAAAGATCGATAGGGAGGCGGCCAAGGCCGAACCTTTGGTGGACAGGCAGGTCAGGGACGAGATCGGCAGCAGGATGGACGAGCTGGACGAGGCTGAAAGCAGACTCAACGCCCAGGAGGAGGATTTCGGCGGCGTTGACGCGAACATCCCGGTACATGAGAACGACATCCCGGACTACGGGATCGACGATCATAACAATGAATAGAGACATGGAGCATAAAGCATTGAGAGTCATAATCAGCGGAGGCGGGACAGGAGGACACATCTTCCCGGCTGTCTCGATCGCCAACAAGCTGAAGGAACTGAATCCCGAGACCGAGATCCTGTTTGTGGGAGCCGAGGGCAAGATGGAGATGGAGAAGGTGCCGGCGGCAGGCTACAGGATAGTCGGGCTGCCGATTGTCGGACTTCAGCGCCAGCTTAACCTTAAGAACATCCTGAACGACCTGAGCGTGCCGTTCAAGGTGGTCGCCAGCGTGTTCAAGGCCAGAAGGATCATCAAGGAATTCAAGCCTCAGATCGCGATCGGTTTCGGCGGATATGCCAGCGCCCCTGTCCTTTGGGCGGCACAGCACATGGGAATCCCCACCCTGATTCAGGAACAGAACTCCTACGCCGGCGTGACCAACAAGATACTCTCGCGCCGGGCCGACCGCATCTGCGTCGCCTACGAAGGGATGGAGCGTTTCTTCCCCGCCGACAAGATCGTCATGACAGGAAATCCGATCAGAGGCATCATAGTCCCGGCGACCAGAGAGATGAAGGAGGCAGGGGTTAAGGAATATGGCCTCGATCCTTCCAGAAAGCACATTTTCGTGGTCGGCGGAAGCCTTGGCAGCAGCAGGTTCAACCAATGCATGAGGAAATGGATCAGCGATGGATGTCCGGGAATCGACGGAGTGGACGTGCTTTGGCAGTGCGGCAAGTACTACAAGAAGGGCGTTGACGAGTTCATGGCGGAGCAGAAAGCCCGGAACCCGGAGGTACTAAGGCATGTTCATCACACAGATTTCGTCGGCAGGATGGAACTTGCCTATGCCGCCGCCGACGTTGTGGTCTCCCGTTCCGGCGCCAGCTCTGTGTCAGAACTTTGCGCCGCCCACAAGGCCGTGATCTTCGTGCCGTCACCTAATGTGGCCGAGGATCATCAGACACACAATGCTATGGCTCTTGTCAGGAAAGACGCGGCACTCATCGTCAAGGACGCTGACGCTATGGAGAAGATGATCCCTACAGCCCTGGATCTGCTGAAGGATGAGGCCAGGATAGCCGCGCTCGAAGAGAACGCGGGAAAAATGGCGCTGCCGGACGCGGCGGGTAAAATCGCGGAAGAGGTTTACAAATTGATCAAAGATTAGAAATGTCAAAATATTCAAAGATTTACTTCCTTGGAATCGGTGGCATCGGCATGAGCGCCATCGCCAGATACTATAAGTTCAAAGGCTACCCGGTCGCCGGCTATGACAGGACGCAGTCCGAGCTGACCCTTGAGCTTGAGAAAGAAGGGATCGACATCCACTACAAGGACGATCCGGACTACATCCCTAAGGATGTGGCCTCCACCCTTGTCGTCTACACTCCGGCGATCCCCGAGGATCTTCAGGAGTTCGTCTACGTCAAGGAACACGGCTACACCCTTGTCAAGAGGTCACGCATGCTTGGAGAACTGGCCGAGGGGCAGACATGCCTCGCCGTGGCCGGAACGCATGGAAAGACAACCACCAGCACTCTTGTGGCGCACATCCTGACGGAAAGCGGAAAAGGCTGCTCGGCTTTCTTGGGAGGCATCTCGAAGAACTACAACACGAACCTTCTCACGAGCCACACCCCGACAATCGTCGCGGAGGCCGACGAGTTCGACCGCTCGTTCCTCCAGCTCCACCCCGCCATCGCCGCCATCACGTCGATGGACGCGGATCATCTGGACATCTACGGAACCCTCCAGGAGTACCGTAAGGCATTCAAGGCCTTCGCTTCGCAGGTCAGCCGGACTCTGATCGTGAAACAGGGATTGGACATCACTCCGGAAGACACAAAGGCCAGGATACTTCACTACAGTTATGACGATCCGGCGGCGGACTACCATGCCGTCAACCCAAGACCCGACGAGGTCGGACACTACATTTTCGATCTGGTCTACCCAGGTGGAACCATAGGGGGCATCAGGGTAGGAATCCCGGGGTGGATCAACGTGGAGAACAGCGTCGCTGCGGCGGCGGTCTGCCTCAACCATGGAGTGGCTCCGGAGGCCATCAAGGAAGCCATCGGGACATATTCTGGGGTAAAGCGCAGGCTTGACGCGCACATCAACACTCCGCATCTGTCCTACATTGACGACTACGCCCATCATCCCAAGGAACTCGCGTCCGCGATCTCTTCCCTAAGGGGAATGTTTCCCGGAAGGAAAATCACGGCCATATTCCAGCCCCATCTTTTCACCAGGACAAGGGATTTCGCCGATGATTTCGCCCAGGCCCTGAGCAAGGTGGACAAACTGATCCTTCTTGACATCTATCCGGCAAGGGAAGAGCCAATCCCTGGAGTCACCTCCGGACTGATCTTCGACAAGGTGACTTGCCCTGACAAGGTACTCCTTAAGAAAGAGGATCTTATGGCCTATCTTGAGAACGAGCCTGTGGATGTGCTGGTCACTTTCGGCGCCGGCAACATCGACAGATTCATCGCGCCGGTCACCGAACTGCTGAAAAAACGATTGTAGCATGAAAAAAGGCCTCAGAATAACCCTCGCCGCGGCAGCTGCCTGCCTGATCGTCCTCGTCTACCTTGTGATCCACGGGTTGAACGAGAGGAGGATCGGACAGCTTACTTGCGCCGGGGTCAGGGTGGAGTTCGCCGACAATCTGACATTCGTCACAGCCAAGGACGTGGAGGGCTACCTGAGCAAAGGGTACGGGAACTACCTGGGGCAGCGTCTGGACAGCGTGGATCTGGCGAAAGTCGAGAATGTTCTTGAAGGCAAGAGCGCGATTCTGAAGGCCGACGCCTACACGACACCCGACGGCTACCTCAATGTAAGGCTTCGCCAGAGGGAGCCTGTGATCAGGTTCCAGAAAGACAACAACGGCTTCTACGCCGATGAGAAAGGCTTTCTGTTCCCTCTCCAGCGCAACTACACCTCGATGGTGCCTATCATCGACGGAGCGGTGCCTCTTAATGTGGAAAGAGGCTACAAGGGAGAGCCGAAAACCGATGCGGAGAAGAAATGGCTGTCGGAAGTGATTGATCTTGTGAACTTCATGCAGAAGTCAAAGACATGGGCGGAGAACATCTGCCAGATCACGGTCACGGAAGGCGGTGACATGATCATGATTCCTCGCCAGGGGAAAGAGACCTTCATCTTCGGATCCCCCGTGGACTACGAACGGAAATTCGAGATGATGGGACGCTACTACACATCGATCCTGCCAGAGAAGGGCGCGGGATACTACAAAACTGTGAATGTTAAATACAACGGGCAGATTGTCTGCAGAAAATAGATAAGTGGATATGGAAGAGAGATACATAGCATCTGTTGACTTGGGAACATCCAAGCTGGCCGTCTGCGTGGCCAGGATCCAGGATCAGAATGTCGAGGTGATCTACTACAAGGAATCACCTTCGCTTGGCATACGCTACAGCTATGTCCTTATTCCCGGCAAGGTCAAGGAAGAGGTCAGGAAAGCCATCAGCGAGGCCCAGCAAGCCCTCAGAATCAAAATCCAGCAGGTGATCGTCGGTCTCCCGCGCTGGTATGTCCGCCAGGAGACGGCCTCTGCCAGCATGACCAGACCTGAGCCTGATGACCTGATCCAGGAGAGCGAGATCAAGGCTCTCAAATCGATGGCACTGGAGTCCTACCCATTGGAAGACTCCACCAAAGAGGTCATCTACGGTGCCGTCGCTCAGTCTTTCTCCACAGAGGACAGCATCAACGAGCCGGAGAATGACATCGTCGGGATGGCGGCGGAGACCCTTGAGGGAAATTTCAAGGTCTTCATCGGAAACCGGAGATATTCCTCGAACATCGACAGCGTGTTCAATGATCTGGGCATCGCCAAGAAGTACTTCACACCGGGCATCACGGCAAAGGCCGTACTGAAGTCCGAGCAGATGGAGAACGGCGTGGCGCTGATCGACATAGGAGCGGGGGTAAGTTCCGTCACCATATTCAAAGACAAGATCATGCGTTTCTACGCTGCCATCCCTTTCGGAGGCAACAGCGTGACGAACGACATCAAGTCCGAGTGCAACTTCTCGTTCGAGCTTGCCGAAAACATCAAAAAGGCCTACGGCGCGTGCATGCCGAACAAATTGTCGTCGCTTGGCGAGAAATCCATCCAGATTGTCGACGAGGACGGAAACACTACCGCCCAGGTCTCCGTGAAGTACATTTCCGAGATCATCACGGCCAGGATGAAGGAGATCATAGAGGCCTTGCTGTTCAGGATCCAGGAAAGCGGATTCGCATCCGAGGAGGATCTACGGGCCGGAGTCGTGGTGACCGGAGGCGGAGCCGAACTCGTGAACTGCGCCAACTACATCAAGGAGCTGTCCGGCTACACGGTGAAGGTGGGGCGACCAAGAAAACTCTTCTCCTGCGAAGGTTGCCCGGAGGCAAGCGAGACAAGCGCCGCGACCTCCATGGGCATGATACTGTCCGCCAGGAACGACCGGTTCCTCAACTGCGTGAACGAAGCGGTGGCAAGAAACATGACGGTGCCTCAGACCGGTTCGGCGGAGATTCCCGAAGATAAGGAGGAAGCCACTCCTGTACGGGACGGTGATCGTAGGCGTGGAGGAAGTCGTCCGCCAGAAAGAGACCCGGCAGGAGGAACCAGAGGATGACTACGATCCATATTCACAAACCAATCACCCTACGATAGAGGAGACCGTGGCTTCAGGAAGGGAGGAGGAAGACGAGAGAGGCGTGTTCGACCCTCCTACTCCGGAGGAGATAAAGGAGTACAAGAACAGGAAACGGGAAAAGAAGGAAAAGGAGAAAAAGCACAGGAGCCTGTTCAACTTCACCTGGACAAAGCACATCAAGGAGACAGTCGCGGAACTGTACGACGATATGAACAACGAAGAGGTTTAATCTGCAAGAGGTTATGGGAGACATTATCGACACTTTCGACATAGATCTGGCTGAGAGCAGCCCTATGATGACACCGATCCAGTCAATGATAAAGGTCATCGGCGTGGGCGGAGGCGGTTGCAATGCCGTGAACTACATGTTCAGGGAAAAGGTGGAAGGTTGCAGTTTCATTGTCTGCAACACTGACCGTCAGGCACTTGATGGAAGTCCCGTCCCTGTGAAGATACACATCGGGGACAACGCCCTCGGAGCGGGAACAGATCCCGCCAAGGGGCGCAAGGCCGCGCTGGAGGCCCACGACAGGATTGACAAGGTGGTACTCGGCGAGGAGACCCAGATGCTCTTCATCACCGCCGGCATGGGCGGCGGCACAGGCACGGGAGCGGCGCCGATCATCGCCAAGATGGCCAAGGACAAAGGCATACTCACAGTAGGCGTGGTCACGCTTCCTTTTGAGAACGAGGGCGACAACGCTATGTCCAGAGCCATCGACGGCATCCACGAGCTTGTGAAGAACGTGGACAGCCTCCTGATCATCAACAACGAGAAACTCTACGACTTCTTCGGAAGCCATCTTGTCCATGAGGCCTTCCCGAAAGCCGACGAGGTGCTGCCGTCAAAGGCATCACGGAGATCATCAGCCGTCCGGGCTACATCAATGTGGACTTCGAGGACATCAAGACCATGATGCGCAACAGCGGAATGGCCCTGATGGGCTGCGGCACCGGCACCGGAAAGAACAGGATCGACGACGCGGTGAAGGGGGCGCTGCAGTCCCCTCTCCTGAACGATTTCGATCTCAAGACCGCCAAAAGCCTGCTGATCAACATCACTTGCGGCAAGAACGAGAACGGTCTGACAATGGACGACCTTTCCGAGATCAACAAGAAGATTTCTGAATATACAGGGAACGTCAAGAAGTTCAAGACCGGGCTAGTCTGGATGACAGAACCGGAGATCGGCGACAAGGTACAGATAACCGCCATCGCCACTGGATTCAAAGTCAACGACTTGAGGAAGATCGCGAAAGCTGACCTGGGCAACATGATCATCATCGGCAAAGACTTCAGGTTCGAGAGGCAGAGTCTGCCGGAGCAGGACGAGGAGATCAACCTCACCGGCAAGGTGAAGATCATCGGCTACAACACCTCCGACAACGTGAAGCGATTCCGCTTCGATTCGGACAAGAAACCAGCCCTGGCTGTGGAGCACGGCCAAAATCTGGCGGAACTAGAAAGAGTCCCGGCCATCAAGCGCACAAACCGCCAGGAAAAAGAAATGTAGAGCGATCGCCTAATAGTTAAGCCCGAAGTGCCAGAGCGGAATGACGTTGCCGTGGGCATATTCAATGTCGTCTTTCACGACTATGCCTCCGTTTATCCCATCTATCTGTTTTTGACCTTTTTTGCGGCCACCTATCTCAAAGGTGTTCTTGCCAATCACAAAATCCGATTCCTTGGATGAGATGACATCGTTACGGACCTTCATCTGATTATAGAAAAAGGTCTCCCGGACATTACCGATGTCAACAGAACTTCCCGACAACGCATACATCAGGTTCGGGTTGTCAATGTAAACTTTCTCTACCTTTCCCAATCCACGGAGCCCTCCAGTGTCATCCCGAAGTTGGCCGATAAGGCCTGTCTTTTCCATGTACGTCAGATATTCAGGAACATTGTTCTTGCTAACCCCTATCTCCACCGCCAGTTTCTCCATACTCGGCTTGTATGGTGCCAGCGAAGCTATGATGGCAAGCATCTTCTTCAACTTGCGGGCGGTGGAGGCCTTCAAGTTGGCATGTTGGGCGATATCCGACTCAATCGTCCGCGACACAACCTGCTGCAGACGCATCTCAAATCCAATCTCACCCGAAAAAGGATAATACCCTTTCCTCAAATATTCACGGAAATATGGCAACGGATGCTCAATGCCAGGGATCTCTCCCTTCCCTGCAAGAATATCCACCAATGAATATGTCGGTGCATCAACTTTGTGGAAGAGTTTCAGATACTCTCTGAACGAGAGTCCGCTCATCGGATAGACAAGCGCGCGACGGCTCAAATCCGCGGCACCGTCCTCGATATCCAAAATAGAAGATCCCGTGAACACCACGTGCAAATCTGAATGAACATCATAAATCTGCTTCAGTTCCCTTGACCAGTCACTATACTTATGCACCTCATCAATGAACAGATGCGTTCCCCCATCCTTTACAAACTCATCCGCCAGATCGGATAATCTATGGTCAGCGAAATACGTGTGGTCAGCCGAAACATAGAGGAATCGTCCTTTATCTTGATTTCCAAGAATATACTGCCTTATCATCGTGGACTTTCCGATTCCTCTCGCCCCGGTGATCCCGACAAGTTGCGCCTCCCAGGGAATATCCTGATAAAGATACCGATGAAACCCCGTGGGAGTTTTCCGCAGCATCTCCATCATATATTCATAAAGTTGTGTGTCAATCATAATAACATGAATTTGTATAACTTCCGCGCAAATATAGCAATTTTCCCTCATTAAGGGAAGAAAAAGCCGAAAATCATCACTCATTGAGGGAAAAAAACGCCGCATTGATCAATAGAATTAGGTGTTTGTCCGGCGAAACGCTTTTTGAAATATAAAAATGTTTATTGCGATAAACAAATTTGTATCAGATTTGTTTATCGCAATAAATAAATCCTATAAGATGTTTCTGTTTATATGGGAGGCTTACAGGCTGTACCTAAAGGTTGTAGCATTGGTAAGCATAACCGCCTGCTTCTGGTTTGCCATCAGGAGCAACGTAGCCCTACGCCAGACGTGAGGTGGCGTAGGCGATGCGGGCGAGGGTCTCGGGCTTGCCGATGCGGACGATGATGTCGGCGATGCCCAGTCCGCTGGAGGCTCCGGCGAGAGCCAGACGGGTGGCGTTCATCACCTTGCCCATCGGCCATTCATTGCCTCTGATGAAATCCTCAAGAGCCTTCTCGAAGGCCGGGACGGTCCATTCACCGGCATATTCATCCACAAAGGAAGCGACCCGGGCGACATATTCAGCGTTCTCCGGCTTCCAGAACTTGTCCACGTCCTTCGCAAGGAAAGGCGCGGTAGCAGCGTCGTCGAAGACCTTGGCGCGCGGATCCGCCTGACGGCGAGGATCATTGTTCTGCGGCTCCACTGCGGCTCCAGCCTTGACACCGTACTTCTCAAAGTCCTCCGGCGCGATGAAGAGGTAGGAAGCGATCGTCCAGAAGTCCTTCACGAACGTGGCGCGCTCCTTGGTGAACGAGATGACATTCTGAACGTAATCCTTTGTGAATATGTAACTTGCCGGATCAGCGCCCAATTCGTTGGTCTCGGCTCCTGCAGCCTTGGCGCTATCGGCTGATCCGACAATCCTCATTCCGTGTTCCTCAAGAATCGGGACAAACAACTCCGCCAACTCCTCATCGGATTTCAGACGGAGATACTCCTTGTTGTACCAACGGGCCTTCTCCGGATTGAAGCGGGCGCCGGACTTGACGATGCGGTCAAGCGAGAATGCCTTGATCAGCTCGTCCATCGTGAACATCTCCCTGTCATCGCCGGGATTCCAGCCAAGGAACGCAAGCAGGTTCACGAAGGCCTCCGGAAAGTAACCGTCCTCACGGTAGCCTCTTGAGACCTCTCCCTGGGCGTTCACCCACTTGAGCGGGAACACCGGGAAACCGAGCTTGTCGCCGTCGCGCTTGCTCAGTTTGCCCTTCCCGTCCGGCTTCAAAAGCAATGACAGATGAGCGAAGCGAGGCATCGTGTCCTCCCAGCCGAAAGCCTTGTAGAGCATATAGTGGAGCGGCAGGGACGGGAGCCATTCCTCTCCTCGGATGACCTCGGTGATCTCCATCAGGTGATCGTCCACGATGTTGGCGAGATGGTAGGTAGGCAGTTCGTCGGCCCTCTTCCAAAGCACCTTGTCGTCGAGAGTGTCGGTGTTCACCTCGATGTGGCCTCGGATCAGGTCATCCATCTTGACAACCGTGTCGGTCGGCATCCTGAAGCGGACAGTCCAGTCGGAAGTCTCCTCCAAAAGCCTCCTTACCTCATCCTCCGGAAGGGTCAGCGAATTGCGCATCCTCATCCTTGTCACCTGGTTGTAGATGAAGGTCTGGCCGGAGGCCTCAGCCTCGGCGCGAGCCTTCTCCAGAGCCTCGGATGAGTCGAAGGCATAGTAGGCGTAGCCGGCCTCGATCAGCTGCTCGGCGTACTTGCGGTAGATTCCGCGCCTCTGGCTCTGGCGGTAAGGAGCGTGAGGATGGCGCTCGGAAGCTGTCTCGACCACCTTGCCATCGATGTCCACGCCCTCGTCCGGAATGATGCCGCACCAGTTCAGAGCCTCGATGATATATTCCTCGGCCCCGGGAACGAACCTGTGGGAGTCGGTGTCCTCGATCCTGATGATGAAATCTCCTCCGCGCTGCTTGGCGTAGAGGTAGTTATAGAGTGCCGTGCGGACTCCGCCCATGTGCAGCGGACCGGTCGGCGACGGTGCGAATCTTACTCTTGTCTTTCTGGTCATGTTCTGAATTGTTTTTGTGCCTCATCCCAAAAGCCCGGCACACACACTACCGGCGTAAGGCGAAAGATAAAAAAGGCTGACCATAATCAACATAGTCAGCCTTCGGCATATTCCTGAAAATTAAAGTCTTGAAGCAATGACACGGCGCAGGTCACTGTCATTCCGGATCGTCTCCGCACTGAGCGTGCCGTCCGCGATCACATAGGCGACCGGAAGGCCGCGGTTGATGTTGTACAGCACTGCTGCCTGGGAAGCGGCTCCCAAACCATCGCAGACATTGATCCACGGCAGGTTCTGGCTCTTCACTGCACTTGCCCAGACTCCCTTGTCGGTGTCAAGCGACACTGAATATATCTCCAGACCCTTAGGATGGTACTCCTTGTAGAACGGCAGAAGCACATCCTGGTTGAACATCTTCTGGGCGGCGTCGGCGGCCTGCCAGAAATAGACCAGCACAACCTTGGAGCCGACCTCGCTCAACCGAACCTTAGTACCATCAACAGACGGAAGGTACAGATCCGGATAGCTGCTCTCCTGAGCGTTCTGAATACGCTGGCTCAGATCAAAGGCGTTGAACCTTTTCTCCGCCTCCTTGGCCAGAGCCGAGACGTACCTGGACTCCGGGTAGACCGTCATCAGGGAATCATGCACATTACGGAACATGATGGCGTCCGTGGCCTGGCTGAACACCGGGAAGTTGTCATTGATCTTCTGATACAGAACCGGAATCGCCGTCAAGGACTTGGCGTTCTCCATGATGAACTTCACGCGGCCTCTGTAGTAGTCGATGTAGTCCTTTGAGGCGGCGGCATTGTCGCCTCTGGCGGCGTCCGCCGTGAACTTATCCAGGAACGCGGCGAAATCCTCCTCGACCTGTCGAAGCAGCTCGCTCTCGGCGGAACCCTCCACGGAATACTTTCCGAGAGTGTCGGAGGCCACCTTCACCTTGTCGCCCTTCTGCAGAAGCAGCGAAGCGACCTTGGTGTCACCCTTGTACAGGTAGATGAACTGAGGCTGCCCCTTAAGAACATCGACACTGTATGAATATGCTCCCTTGCCATCGGTCTTCACTGTGTCCAGCGCCACAAGCGCACCACCGTTAAGCTGTTTCACAACCACCTGGGTGTCAGGCGCTCCGGCAATCGTTCCCTTGATCTGAACCTTGTCCGAGCAAGAAGAGGCGGCGACCAGGACGGCTGCCGCGAGAATAATGTTTCTACAATTTTTCATATTCATTGAATATAGCTTCGGCGATGGCCTTGTTTTCCTCTGGCGAGATCTCCAGGCGTTTTTTCTTGATGTCCATGTCAGCCTCGGTCTGGAGCGGAACCAGATGGATGTGAGTGTGAGGGACTTCCATTCCAAGCACGCAGACCCCTACCCTTTGGCAAGGCACGGCGGCCTTGATGGCGATCGCCACCTTGCGGGCAAAAGCCCAGAGCCCCTCGTAGGTCTTCTCGTCCAGATGGAAGATGTAGTCATCCTCCACGTTCTTAGGGATGACGAGCGTATGCCCCTTCGCAAGAGGGCTTATGTCCAGAAAGGCATAGAACTCATCGTTCTCGGCCACCTTGAATGAAGGAATCTCCCCTTTCGCGATTTTTGTGAATATTGTAGCCATTGTCTTCTATTATAAAGAAATGTCGAGAATCTTGAACTTGATGACACCGGAAGGCACCTTGGCCTCCACAGTCTCTCCCTTGGAGTGACCGAGCAGGGCCTTGGCGATAGGTGTGGTCGAGGCCAGCTTCCCGTGGGCGAAATCCGCCTCGGTCTCGCCGACGATGGTGAACTCCATCACCTGCTTCGCACCCACATTCTCCACCTTAACCTTGTTCATGATCTGCACCTTGTCTGTGCCGATCTTGGACTCGTCGATCACCTTGGCGTTGGCGACGAGATCCTTCAGTTTGGCGATCTTGACCTCCAGCAGTCCCTGCGCGTCACGCGCCGCGTCATACTCGGCGTTTTCGGAGAGGTCCCCCTTCTCCCTGGCCTCCGCAATGGCCGCGGAGATCACAGGACGCTGCGCCAACGCGTCAGCAAGATCCTTCTTAAGCTTGTCCAACCCGTCCTGGGTCATATAATGAATTTCAGCCATAATGAAACGTACTGTTGTTTTCTTTTATATCAAACTCTGTTTAGATTCTCGCTACGCCGCTCTTTCTTGCTGCCTCTGCAACGGCTGCTGCCACCGCAAAACGACGTGTCCGCCAAAACGGAAGCACACGCGATGCCGGCAAATCGTGCTCTATCCGCTTCCACAATCCTTCGGACAGCGGCTCGGAATAATCCTTCATCCGATTACGCAGACTCTCGGCCCATTTATCCTGTTCTTTTTTCATAAGTTCTTCTCCCTATATTCTTTTATTTTCTTCATTAACAAACACTTTGCACGATAGAATTGCGACGATGAGGTATGTTCTGTTATCCCTAAAAGTGCCGCTATTTCTTTATGGCTCTTCTCTTCGAATACGTAAAGGTTGAACACCGTTCGGTAGCCGTCGGGCAATTGACGTATCAATTCCATCAAAACCGATTGAGGAATATCGTCTACATCTTCGTCTTCGTCGGGCATATCCGGAATCTCGTCTGTATCGACTTCTTGCTGCATACGGGCGTTCTGTTTGCGAAGATAGCCCAACGCCTCGTTAGCCATGACCCTGGAAAGCCACGCTTTGAGCGACCCCTCGCCTATATATGTAAAACGGTTCATAGACTGAAATATGCGTATGAAGCCATCGTGCAATACATCTTCTGCCGTCTCGCGGTCTGCCACATAACGCAAACAGACAGCCATCAGCGCACCCGAGTAGCGTTCATATAGCTCGCGGCGTGCACGGTTGTCTCCCTGCCTACACAAATCAGACAGTTCTTCTTCTGACATTTCTGTATTCTTCTGCATTCTATTACAAAAATGGGCGCAAGTGGTAAATACTGCGCCCGTTCAAAGAAAATAAATTCACTTATTTCACAAATGTACCTTCGGCATGACGGTAACCGCGTAAAAAGTCGGCTACGCTCATACGTTTCTTTCCTGCCAGCTGCAGCGACTGTATGTCTACATATCCATCGGTAGACGCTATCTTGAAATAAGTTTTATGGTCTGTAACGATTGTGCCCGGAGCGAGTGTATGCGCCACGAACTCTTTACGTGTCTCGAATATTTTCAGCATAACCGGAGCCATACCTTCCTGGCAAAGCTCTGTCCATGCAGCAGGATAAGGAGATAAACCAC
>OHEU01000965.1_pt1 | contig 14302 bp, 9 predicted proteins | sample 1567341 | NCBI WGS metagenome assembly OHEU01 (sample SAMEA3879524, study PRJEB24766) | human gut metagenome | biome: human-associated habitat; feature: feces | place: USA | collected 1985/1987 | reverse complement strand
GATATTGGGCAAATGCGGAAGGTATAATGCACCACGCTGCAACCAACGATAAACTTCGCGCCGCAGGCTATCCTTGTCTGATGGACTACTATGTCAGATTGCACGTAAGATAAAGAACCGCCGTATGCGGAACCGCACGTACGGTGGTGTGAGAGGTCGGAAAACGAAAGTAGGAAGAAAACTACTTCGTTTTCCTCCTACTCGATTTATTGTCAGCAGCAGGCACTTTATGCTTGGTAACTATAGAAAAAGCAGAAAAGCTATTATGTTTTCGATAGGATTTGCTATATTCGAGAGGATATAAGAGCGTAATAATGATAGCACCACCAACAGACACATCACTTATTTTGAGTGGATACTCATTCTCATTATACAATCTTGATAACTTTGAGAAATCACTATTGTTGTAAACCAACTTATTTTTAACGATATGGCACAAAATTTCTTTTCGTTCTCCTTACATGAACGCACACAAGACGCATTTGTGGCATGGCTCTGCTCCTGCTATAATGAACCGGTATCTTCTGTTAAACACATCGTTGCAGAAGAATTCATAAAGAAACTGCTCGGAGTAAACGTCAACTTCCAAGAAGTAGAAGTCGATACTCAAATATATGATATCGATATCCTGCTCACGCTTAAAAATGTGGATAACACTAGAAATGACTACTACGTGGTTATTGAGGACAAAATCAACTCCAGAATACACAACAATCAACTTGTAAAGTATATTAACAAGCTCATTACGGCGAAAGGAGTAAGCCAAGACAGGATATTCGTGGTTTACTACAAGAGTGGTCACGTCGCAAAGACGCCAGACTGCATCAAGCTAGTGAATCCAGTCACATGTCATTATGTTTTCGACCCTAATGTCAAGTCGGAGTACGACGAAGTAATGTCCATAAAGACCACATATCCGAACCTTGCCGGTATGAAAATTTGCGATTTGGATGACATCCATAATTTTTTTTGCAGCAATCCCCTCATCTCCAGATGCGGATGCTTTATTCTTGACGATTATGCCGATTACATTGACGCTGAGTACAATCAATATCATTCAGGTGTCATTGGTGCTCTAACAGGAAGGACAAATAGGCAATGGGAGAGAATCTTCGATGAGGCCATAAACAGAAACAAGTCTAAATACCCAGACCTGTCATTCAAGCTTGCGTTCACCGGCAGTTATTGGGAAATCTATGTGACAAAAACGCCAGCGGGTAGTGGCGTTCGAACATGTTCTGACCCTATACTCAATGTAAGGTCCACAATCTTTGAAGTGGATCCCCCTAAGATTTATTTTTTCGTTTACGGCGGACTGACAACCATACCAGCTCTGAAGACGCACTTAAAATCTGCGACATACGGCATTCCGACTCATACTCATGGTAAATTGACATCCAGCAATTATCTCAAAAGTAACATAAGCGAGAAAGACCTTAAAGACTTGCTCGATGCGATTTGCGAAGAATACGAGCGCGTATGTAATACTGGGTTCAAAGTTGCGTTCTACCTGTAGTGACATATCCTTCCCTCTCTACCCCAAAACAGGGGAAGAGAGGGATATCTCCAGTAGCATGTGACAAGAAATATTTTTATGACATGAGCACACTGAAAGTGAATCAGTCGATAAGACTAAGCAATGGGGCAACCGCCGTCGTCCAAAAAGAACCGGGTCGCGGTGGTCAAGGAATCGTATATCTCGTCGTTCGCACTGTTCAGAACATGCCCCGCCAAGTGAACCAGTCCTACATTAGATGTTGATACTATGGAGAGAATTTCGCCGTTTATCCTTGTAAGGCTCCGAAGGAAGTCTGCCGGGAACATGGATAAGCCGATGAAAGAATCGCATCGCAGATTTTACGTACGGTCTTGTCCAGGTCAAAGTCCGGACAGATCGGATTCCTATACCGTTCCACCGGACGGGCCACATCCTCACGCAGCATAAATGCAGTAACAGAACTGCTGTAAGGCAGCTTGAAGAATACGGATTCGTCGTAGTCCTCGACGGACTTTTCCAGCAGTCTGGACAGCGTCTCGATAGCGCGGGTCTTGCGCACGCTCACGCGCCCACGGGGAATGCCCAATTCCTCCGCGGCCCTGTCGACGAAGGAACTGGGATCGTCAATGAAATATGCGAGAATGACCTGGTCCACCGGCTTGAGTTCCTTCATCGCATTCTCAAGCCGCTCCTTCATGTTCAACATGACTGCAGATGAGACTGACGAGGCAAGGTCATCCAGAGTATATTCCTTCTCCTGTTCGAGGGTTATGTCCTTGACCATCGAAAGACATTTCATCTCTTTCTCCAACTTGTCAACCACTTCGTTGCGGACCGCCCTGGAAAGGTATGACTCCAAAGCCCCCTTGTCCGGGTCATACTTTGTATACACATTCTGAAGGGCATCTATCGCTGCGTCCCTCACGATGTTCTCCTCTTCAATGCGGTTGTCCCAGAATGCGGATGAGCTCTTTTTCCGCTTGAAACAATTCGATGCCCGCTGCACGGCGAAGTCGTAGTACTTCGCCATATAATCCTTCCATAATATGTTCGTAACCATACTCTCTTATACTTGTGTCTATATCGTGTTACTCTACCGAAGGCATGTGGCTGAAAGAATGCTCCGGCGTTCATGACTTAATCTGCGATCTCCCGTACATCGTTAGGTCCCATACCGGTCCTTCGGCTGTCAGCAGGTGATCCTTATCGCCTCTGCCTGCATGGCGAGATAGATGATGCTGTCCTTTACAGTGAGCCCGCCCCTTTCAAGTGCGGTCCTGTAGGCATTGAGCTGCGGGGCGTACTGGCCAAGGAATCTCCTGTCGTCAGGTTTCAGGACCAGTCTGGTCGCTCCCGGACGGTTCTTGATGTCGACAAGCACACATTCGTTCTCCGAAGTGAACCAGACAAGGTCAATTGAGCCGACAATAGTCTGTCCGTCAATGATTTCGCTAAAAGGGAACTCATGTTCGATACGGGTTGCCTTTCCGTACTTCTCCTCAAGGATCTTATACAGGCGCTCTTCGGACCCGATGATGGACTCCGGCTGAGGAAGGACATCCTGAAGGCCGTGCCTTCGTATCGTCCTCTCTGCAATGGCGAGCATATCCTCACGTGGCCTGCTCGGATCATATGTCGCGAAAATATTGTGGATACAGGTGCCCACCTCATCGTCTTCAGCCTCTGATGCCTTGCTTATGACCTGGCGGAAAAGCCCGTCACTGCTGATGCACTCGGCCTGCGACCTAGCTACCAGCCCGTCATCTGAAATGGAACTTGGGGAGATTTTCTTCGCGGCAATGGTCCCGTCTGGCTTTTTCTCCGGCATATATGTGTATGTCTCTGCCTCGTGAACTTCCGGAGCGGGGTCAATTGCCATCTCACGGTAATAGAAGAGAGGCGTTCCCGGCCCCCAGATCTGCTGACAGGTGCCGTTGCCCCAGTCCTTTCCGGTCTGGCTCTTCCATTTTGGATCCGCATAAAGGTCCTTCATGGTTTCGGTTATCATCTTGTTCTCCTTGGCGTGCTGCCCCACTTCCACGAAGATGTCACGGGCACGGGTCACGGCGACATAAAGCAGGCGACGTCCTTCCCTGATGACGGAGTCCCTGAAGTCCTCATAGTTGCCGACTCCGGTGACACCGTCAATCCCGCTTTTCATATCTTCCGGCAGACTTTTCGAGCCCGAGCCCAACTTAGGGACATAAGTGAGGTAGTAGCCCGGATAGAGGTTGCCTGATGCCGGTTTGTCTTTCCTTACGTGACGGACATCCCAAAGGAACGACTTTGAGATCTGCTGATCAGAGAGCCTGTCGTTGGCAAGCGAGAACATGAACACAAGCGGCCACTGAAGGCCCTTCGAGCCGTGATAGGTGATGACATTGACACCGGCCGAGTATCCGTTGACGGAGATGTTCCCGTTCTCGATCTCCGAGATGAACCCCTCGACGGTGGCACTCCGCCCGAGCGTGAGGCAGTCGCTCTCGTAGTCCCTGGCGTTCTGGATAAGGGCCATGAGATTGTTCCGCCTGTTGAAGGCATCTCCCCAGCGCGCGCAGCCGTCAAGCAGTCCCATACGGATGATGATGCCGCGGACTATGCTGGATACGCTCCTGGACGCGAAGTCCTCGCGATAGCTGTCCAGAAAGGCCGTCAGTTTCTCGATGTCGTCATAGTCCTTGTTCACAATGTCGGAGAGAGACAGGCCGCAGCACACTTTCGCAAGTTCTGCCGTGAGCAGTTTCGCCTTGCCCAAGACATGGTTGAGCATCAGAAGGACAAGACGGATCTCCACCATGGAGGCATCAGCCACGCTCTCAAGCGAAACCGGAATGCCGTACTTCTTGAACTCCGCGGCAATGCTGTCCACATCGGCATTCGTGCGGCACAGGACAGCCATGTCCGACGGTCGGACAGCACGAAGTTCCCCGGAGTCCTTGTCAAAGATTTCCCTGACGGTCGACTTTCCGTCGAGGATCTTCCTTACTTCGGATGCCAGTGCGGAGATGGTCTCGTCTTTGGAAGGAGAAGAAGAAGCTCCCGGCGTGCCGTCCTTCTTTGGCTTCCCGGGCCTGAGAGGTCCGTCCCAGTGCTGTATATTCGGGACGCATTCCGGCAAGGACTCCTTGCGGAAAGGATTCAGCACAACGTCATCCCTGTCCATTTCCGGGAAAACATTCACGAATACGTCGTTGGTGAACTCGACCAGTGGCTCCAGCGAACGCCTTGATTCGTTGAGCCTGCCCGTCTCGAAACCTTCCTTTCCCTCGGACACCAGTTTTCTGATTTCGTCAGCCAGAGCCTGTACCAAGTCGGTGTCGCAGGCTCTGAAACCGTAGATGGCCTGCTTCGGGTCGCCCACCCAGTAGCTCTTTGTCACGAGCTCGCTCAAGCGGTCGAAGATCTCCAGCTGCTTCGGGTTTGAGTCCTGGAACTCGTCGACGAACACATATTTGACGCTTTCCGATATGTCCTTGCGTACATCTTCAAAGCCCGGCTCCTTGAGCATCTTCAGGAAGAGGTTCTCCATATCGTTGTAGTCGATGACGGAGTTGTCTTTCTTGTACCTTTCAAACTCGCCCCTCCATTTCCCGGTTATCCTGAAGACACGGTCGGCGCAACCACGGATGAGCGCATAGTGCTCGTTTGCCCTGCAGACCCGGTCAATCAGATCGAGAGACTTCACGCGGCTCTCTTCAAGGTCAGATATGCCCATGCTGTCAGCCTTGGAGATGATGTCCGCTGCAGCCGACTTCCAGAAGTCATAGTCAAATTTGCTGGACATGGCCGGCTTGAGGTCCACCTTCACGGCATAGCTGTGGAAGGCCTTGATGTCGTCAATATCCGTCACGTTGCCCAGAGTGGATGAGATGTAGGCCTCCTTGTTCTCGTCGGTCATCACCTCGCATTTTGCGCTGATGCCGAGCAGGTACCAGTATTTCCTTATGTAACTCAAGGCTATCGAATGCACGGTGCCGATATTGGCCGTATCAAGCTGAGCGGCAGCATCGTCGAGACCGTTCTCAAGAAAACGGATGCGGGCATTGCGCTTGATGTCGGCGGCAGCCTTCTCCGAGAAGGTCGTCATTATCACCTCCGATGGGGTGCAATCACCATTCTTCACGTGCTGCGCGAAGGTTTCCGTAAGGAAATATGTCTTTCCGGAGCCGGCTCCGGCATTGATGTATTTTATGTTCTTCATTTCAATCCTCCTTTCAAAGTGCAGTTCTTGTTTCCATAGGCCGACGCCTTGATATTGACTTTGTTGTAGTCCGGCTCAAGCGGGTAAAGGCCGAGCGCATCCTGGTTCCTGTAGTAATCCATATCGGCGAGTTCCATCCCTTCGCCCTCTTCCAGCTTTCCGTTCCTTAACTGTTTCCACCTGAAGTCATACCCTTTGGACGCCATCGCGAAAAGGTCCTTTTCTGAATCCTTGGGGACGACCTCGACTGCATTGTGCGGTTTGAGGACGTCATCTGCCGTAAAGAGAGTCCTGCGTGGTATTGCGTAATAGCCCGTGAATTTGACATCGCCAGACACTGTTTCCACCACCTTCTTGTACACGGCCAACTGAAGTTCCCTGTTCTCTTCTATCTTCTTCCTGTATGTGGTTCCGGAATTGTATTTGAAATCAAAGACAAGATACTTCCCGTCCTTCGGGTCCCGGAGAAGACAGTCGATGATCGCATAAACGTCTGCGGAGGTTCCGTCCTCCTTGTTTCCGATAAGGCCTTCAGCGGTGAGACTCTCCTCAAACCCGACTATGTCAAGGCCGTTCGAGATGATGATGTCGAGCAGCACGCCGATGCTTTCCCTGAGCGAGACCTTGAAGCTCTTCAGCTCGATTGTGTTCTCCCTGAGACAAAGGATGAGCCCCTTTTCTGAAAGCACCCTGCCAAAAAGTTCGTCGAAGCATTCATTGTGCCTCCCGAGCATCTCCTTCGGATCGTTCCCGCACGCTTTTCCGAGTTCCTCGATATAAGCGTGGGCAACATTTCCTTCGACGGTAGGCACATCGGCAATCTCCTGAATTCCGTACTGCACGTATCCCTTTACATAGTCAAGCATATAGTCCACTGACCTCTGGATAAGGGTATCTATACTGCTGTAACTCTCCCTTTTCCGTCTGAAACCCATGACAATCCCGCTGTCGAAGTCGTGGAAGGCTGCTTTCCCGAGATTCGTATTGACCTTCCCGGCAGCCGGCTTGGCGACATCAGGCCCCTTTCCGGCAGGAAGGTCCCTGCTTATCCTTGCCAGTACCGCCGATGGTGTCGTCTCCACTCCGCTTATCTTCCTGCAGGTTATTATGCTCGCCCTCGAGCACCTTGAAAGGCCGTCCATCTTGAGGGTGTTGAGATTCCTTGCCGCCTGCTCGCGGCCTGTGATGAGCAGTCCTGCATCCCTGAGAGCCTCAATCTCGCTCCTGGTAAGGAAGGCATACTCGTAAGGCAGGTCATTGGACGTCGTCGAGGCGAACCAGATGAGGCGCTCAGCCTTGGAATGGATATCCGCAAGGCTGTCCGTAAGGCTGATGCATCCGCGGCGTGCGTAGTCGCTGCTGATGTCCACCGGGACCGTAAGGTGCGCTGCCCAGCGGCAGAGCCTGTCTATATCGGCGGTCTCTTCGCCCACTGAGTCAAGGAGCCTGAGCATAGCCCTGCAGCTGCCGCGAAGCGCATGGAACTGGCTGTCGAGATTGCTCTCAGGGGCGATTCCGCCCGCAGCCCACTTGTCAAGTCTGCATACGAAGTCCTTGACGTCCTTCACATTGGCCTTTCCCTCGGGCAGGGTCCTGGACTTGTCCCAGAGGTTAAGGAAAGCCACGGCCCTGTCATAGTCCCTCGCACTTATGTCCTTACCGTCGTATGTGAACCTTGCATCACGTATGATACCATCCCATCCGTCACCAAGCCCGACGTTTGCACAGATATGCTGGAGGAGTGCGATGCTGGCCTTCACGTGGTACTTCTTGCCGTCCTCTCCCTCACGCTCAATGTAGAGCTTTCCGACAGGGTTTTTCGGAGACTGAAGGAACGACTGGAGTGAGGCTATGTCGGCAGGGTATCTGAAAAGGGCGACGCCCAAAGGAAGCAGACGCATGACCGGTCCGATGCCCTTGTCGGCGGCGCCTGTCTGCGGCTTTCCCAAACTCCTGAGAAGCTCCCCCAAAAGGGCGGTATCAGCCTCCGCGACCACGTCAGCAGCGGTCAGCTCCTGTGAGGCGATCCACTCGTGTGCCCTATACTCGTCATCAAACTCCAGGATCTCCATCTCCGGCAGTTCCGTCACGTCCTTTTCCATATACTGCACGGACCCCGGTCCGGACATCTTTTCAATATTGGAAAGCAGACGCGCAAGTACCGCATCGAGGGCGTCCTTCCGGCAGCATACCTTTATCCGGTCAGACGGGCCAAGCAACGGTCTCTTCCCGGATTCTGCGATGATCTCCCTCCATCTGTCCGCCCTTCCCTGGTCACGGAAAGAGGCCTCGATTTCCGAGAGGCGCCTCACCTTCTCGCTATCTATCACAGTCTTGCCGTCCCATCCTGCCCTCACGAGGGCATCCCTCCAGCCCAGCATCAGCTCGGCCGTGCCGTAGTCGTCCTGACGGAAAGACTCCAAGTAGAACGGCATAGTGCCATTTGCGGCAACCTTCCGCATGGCTTCCATGTAAGAAATCACCCTCTGGGAGTGCTCATTCTCGACAGTTGTGAGCCCGCACCGCAATTCCAGTTCAGCAAGAAGCGCGTCAGGGCCTTCGAAAGTCTTGCCCAGTCCACAGTCTTCCGCCCTCAGGAAGACCGACGAGTCGTAGAACGGGTTGAAATATATTTCCATAATTGTCTTTAGTTTTAGTTATTATACTGACCGGCGGCGGTTTTATTTCACCGGAGGGTCAAAAAATTTCCACAATTCAAATATATGAAAAATCACCATACCTTGTCCTCGTCTATGAGGAAAAGTCCTGGCACTCTCTTCTGAACGACATGCACGCCTCAAAGAGGTCATAGAACTCGGGACCAAGACCGTACAAGAATGCCGTACGCTCGGCACGGTCTCTCATGATTGACACCTCTCCGAAGTTCCAGTCTGCCGCAACTTCCCAATATTCTGTCACGGAAACCAGGGATCCGTCCCCATCGACATCTCCTACGTCCTGTCTGGTTATCCCCACAGTCACGGGGTCATACTCCTTGAAGCGGATCCTCTTCGCCGCGTCAAGAAGACTGGTCCCTTTCTCCATCACGTCAGCCAGATGGCCATAACGGTCTGCCAATTCCATTGCCGAGCCAACAAGTCTGAGAAAGTAATCCCTTTCGAAGATCGAATGGACATCCGCAACGTTCTCGTCCGGAAACAATGCCGAAAGCGCCCTTCTCGCACACTCCTCACACTTTTCGCCCCAAGTGGTATCCTCAATGAGTGTGGCGGCATCGTTCCGGTACACGTTTGGAGCGGTGAAACGTGGATTGACGGAGCCGTATGCCTCCAGCTCCTCTTCCGACAGGCAAGACAAATCGACCTTTCCAATGACATCACCGGCTGCGGCTATGCACCGGAATCCGTCAACCGGAGACAAGGTCGTCACCAGCAGGGACTCATCCTCGCCGATGACCGAGTCAATCCTTCCGACATATTCTTCAAGTTCGATTTTCTCCGAGTCAAAGTCATATTCTCCGATTATCTCCATCATATGAACCTGAGGCTCCCTCGTCATGAATCTGATGACTGCTTCTTCTCTTAATGCAGTTTTCATTGTGACGCTTAATGTCTTCCTTTATATCCCTATACCGACATTGGCGCGAATTCTTTCACGGAGATGAACAGTTTTTTCCACGAATTTACAAGAATATGCCCTGACATGTATAAAGACGGCTACAACGTTCTCACTTTTTGGTGGAAATAATTCACTGCCGAATACCCTTACTGCCACTATTTTTCAGTGAGGGTTGTTTCCTTTGCATCAGTAAAGGAGACAGCCATGACAAAAGACACTCTCATTTCAAATTTTAGTGAACATACCACAGAGGACATGTTCCAGCAATTGAGCGCACACATTAGTGCCAATTTTAAGACAATTGCCGTCAAAGACGACAGTTTCCATCTGATCGGCGTCCTCAATGAAATCCGTGAAGGACTCATACTTCCCCAGGGATGCAAATTCAGGTTGCAAGGTTACGACCTGTTCCTGGATACCCCATTGCCGTTTTTCATCAAGTTCGGCTGTGGTCAGCTGTGGATAGGAGCCAGGACAATCGATTTGCGTTTCAAGGAAGAAGTCGTACGGTCCTTCCGCTATATCATCACAAATCTTCTGCATCCGGCCCTTGAGGAGTTCCGCACAATAACGTATGAGGTGAACCTCAAGTTTCTGAAAGCCGAGAAACTCAGGTCCATTCTGGAAGTCAATGCAGAGCCAATGATCAAAGCCGCGCTGAGGGGTACCGGGATGAAGTTCGAGATAACGTTCCATCCCCTAAATGCGAGGTTGAAATTCTGGAAGAGGAAACGGGACGCGGCCATGGCCGTCCTTCACTATGATTCATTCGAAGAAGACTTACAAAAAACAATATCATATGTCCATAAACATCAACACAAAAGAACTCAAGAATCTCTTGGACAGCACTCCGCCCTCACATAACATCATGCTGTCCGGCAAACACGGCATAGGCAAGTCCAAGATAATCACAGACCATTTCTCGGCCAAGGGCCAGAAAGTGGTCACCTTATTTTTGGGACAGATGTCCGACCCTGGAGACCTTATCGGTTTGCCGAACAAGGACGAGAAGACCGGCAAGACCGTATTCATGCCACCTTACTGGTTCCCGACGGACAACCAGCTGGTGGTGCTTTTCCTCGACGAGCTGAACCGCGCCCGCCCTGAAATACTTCAGACCATCATGGATCTGACCCTGAACCGCAAACTCGCAGGACTGGAACTGCCTGCCGGCAGCAGGATAGTGTCTGCTGTCAATGACGGCGAGGAGTATCAGCTTACAGACCTTGACCCGGCGCTCGTTTCACGATTCAACATCTACAATTTCCGCCCCACTGTCGGAGAATGGGTGTTGTGGGCGTCGAACAATGGCATTGACAAGCACGTAATCAGTTTCATTGAAGGGAACAACCGGATGCTCGACGGGGACGGAGCCGCGACGGACACATCCTCCTCGCTAGAGAAGACACCGGACCGACGCGGATGGGAGCGTGTTTCAGACATCATCAGAAACACTCCGAACATCACGGCAACGACAAGGAAAGTGATTGCCGGCATCGTAGGAGCAAAGGCCGCATCCGAGTTCTTCGAGAGCTTCAACCAGAGCGGCATCATCAGTGCCGAATCCGTCCTGAAGGATTTTGACGGGCATAAGTCAATGCTTGAGAAGTATCAGGCCCACGACCTTGCCATTGTCAATGAAAGCATCTTCCGCTGCATCGAGAATGCCAAGCAGGGCCCCGAGCAGGTCGCTGCGGACAATCTCATAAACTATATGAACTGGCTGACGTCGGGAAACAGACGCGAATCGATGGCTCATTTCTGCTCCGTATTCGAGGGCGCCACCTATACAAAGGCCAATCTATTCATGATGAGCAAAGCCCCAAAATGCTTCAAGACAATAACCGAATTCATCAAGAACCTGTAATGGAAGAAACAATCTCCAAAATCGTCGAGGAATGGTTCCTGACCGAGCCTCTCCTGTTTTCCGCCTGGTGCACGCATACACTGGCGGAGAACACCAGGATGAATGTGCCGATGCGTACCGGAAAGATGCGGATAGAATACAACCCGGACATGATGAAGGATTGGGGAAGGAGACAAATCGAGGAACGCCTGCGTTTCGAGGTCATCCGCATCCTGTTGGGGCACCCGTATCAGAGACAGCCCTACAAGGCTAAGAAGGCAACTCTCGGCATAGCAAGCGATATGACATTGACCTCATCCTACCACAACATCAGCACAATCTCCCTTCCGAAAGGATTGAGGTTCGACAGCGGTCTGTGTTTCGAAGAGTATTATGCCATCGTGAAAGACTTTCTCGACACGAATATGCAGTCTCCACCCTACGATATCGTGGGAGAGATTGATGACGGCGGTGGCGGCCAAAGCGATGACGCGGAATCCAGCGGAGAGTCTGACGGCAGTAATGAGCAGGAGAATGATGAAAACGGGAGCGGCCAAAATGACGATGCTGGAAATAGACCATGTCAAAGAGATGAACCGGAAGAGGGCTGCAAAAAGAATGACCGAGAGGAGCAAGATGAACAACCCGAAAGAGAGGACGATACGCTCCAGCAAGTGGCAAATCTGGCGGCGGAGTCCGCGGAACTTTGGGAGGAGGACCAACTGGCCTCGGAGCAGTTGAAGGAGACTGTCCGTCGGGCACAACGCTGCAGACAGTGGGGATCCATCGGAGGCAAACTGAAGGAGAAGATCGAGGCTACCACAATCGTCCGGATAGACTACAGGTCAATACTTTCCGGGTTCAGAGCCTCTGTCTTGAGCAGCAAGCGCAGTCGTACCAGAATGATTCCGAGCCGCCGCTACGGCTTCCAGTATATGGGCAGCAAGCGGGACTTCGCAACCCGGCTGCTGGTTGCCGTCGATGTGAGCGGATCAGTGGATAACCGCCAGGTGTCGCAGGCCCTCTCTATCATCAACCGATTCTTCAAGTATGGAGTAGAGTGTATCGACATAATCCAGTTTGACGTCGGACTGCAGGGTGACGTCCTCACGATGAAGAAGGCGAGGAAATCCCTGAAGATTAGTGGGCGTGGCGGCACCGATTTCCAGGCTCCCTTCGACTTCTTCTTCGAGAACCGGTACGACGGACTCATAATGATTACAGACGGATATGCTCCGAAACCAAGCTTCCCGAAAAGATTTCATGGGAACATCCTCTGGATGATATATAACGAAGATGCCTTCGGCGGGCAAGGCTTTTATGACCTGGGCGACGCCCAAAAATGGATAGCAAGCATGCCCAGATCCAAATATACAGTTTTACCTCCGATATAGATGCTTGGAAAATGATGGTCACTGCCACACTTTTGCAGTGACGCGTTTTAACTTTGTAGTCAAGAAAAGGACATGAAGTATGGGAAAGACATTGCACATCATACCTTCGGGAAACATCTGGCCACGCATCGTCGGGAAATGGATTGGCGAGGGGCCTGACAAATCAGACCACGAGGTGACCCAATACCCTGTTCCGACCAACATTCATTATCTGCCGGAAGACATGACCGATGTCGAGATGATGAAAACGGCCATATCATGGCACAAACCCGATTCGTATCCGGCGGGCGACCTGTATCGGGACTTGATGAACTTCATTGAAACTGTCGATGATGGTCCGGAGTACGATGAGGTGCTCGTCTGGCACGCCGAGGATGCCGACTCCAGGCTCCTCCTCTTCTTGATCGCGTACGCATATAAACACAGGTTCTATGCCGTCAATGTCACTCCGAAAGACCGTCGGTTTAAAGGGAAGGTCAATGATGATGTCGACAGTCATTTCGAGGATGTCAAAGTCTACACCGACAGCGATGTCGATATGGACTCGATCACACGCGATTCTTTCGAACCTGGAGCAGTCACCCAAAAGACAAGAAAAGAGTTCTATGAGATATGGAAAAGCTGGGGCGGAGAAGATGCCATGGGAAGTCCGGTGCTCGTAAACCAGTTCGGCACATTCTTCCATCCTTATCGTACTTATCTGTATCAGGATGTCTTTGCAGCCACGCCAAAAGATCATCCCGCGAGCATCGGAGCAATCTGTAAAGAAATCCATACGAAGCATCCCCAGATCAGCCATGTATACATCTATGACACTATTGTCCAGATGGCTGATTCTGGTCTGGTCAAATGGGTCAAGAAAGAAGAGAACAATCAAATCGGTCACTTGCTTCAGCAGTACAAGCACGATGTCGAAGGAGAATGGACCCGATACCCGCATGAGTTTCTGCACGAGTTTGCGGATCTATGCGGCAAAAAGATAAGGATGTCAGAGGATGATCTTAAAGCCGAATATCTCAGGGCTAAAGAAGACAGTGACGATATGTTCTTCAAAGGCCATCTGGCCAGAGAGGACAGGTCCAAGAACAAAGGACATTGGCACGACAGTCTGGTCATACGGTGGGCGGCAGCCTTGAATGAGAACTGGGGCTGGTATCATCTGATGTCCGTAATGAAGGTCAAACTGGGAATGATGGCAGAATATATGCGCGAATGGTCTTACATAGCTGACGGATCTGTCTATGCCGACCAGATGGAACGGGCCATCAGATTGATGGAAGTGATTCTCGACTCGGGAGGCGAATCGGAATACAGACGTGATGAAGGAGATGAACCATGCTTTGATTCGGAACATTTCCCCCGCTACGTCAATTTCCGGAACAGAGAACGCTTCACTGGTCCGGATTGCGACGGTCACAATTTCTGGTGCGATGCCCAGCGTCTTCGATTCATCAAGGCATGGAACATCCTGTGGGAAATGTTCCGCACAAAGTTGCTCGATTGGGATGATTAGTTCACGTTTCGTCAAAATTGGAACAGCCAATTGTAACCTTGACAAGTTCTCACAAATCGTTGGAGAAATGATGTCGAAATAGTATAGGGACTATCGGGAGGCACTTAAAAATATTCAACGCCTCCAACAAGTTTATTGACAACATGATAGATATTTCATAACTTCATACACAAAAACCATAACATGTTAGGAGCAATTACAGGGGACACCATAGGTTCGGTCTATGAGTTCCGCAACACTAAAGATTATAATTTCGAGCTGTTTCAGTATA
>OHEU01000964.1_pt1 | contig 14316 bp, 6 predicted proteins | sample 1567341 | NCBI WGS metagenome assembly OHEU01 (sample SAMEA3879524, study PRJEB24766) | human gut metagenome | biome: human-associated habitat; feature: feces | place: USA | collected 1985/1987 | reverse complement strand
GTAGCAATGATGATCGCATCCGGAGTTTCCTTTGCAGAATCAGCTACAATGTAAGCGCCCTTGATCGCATCGCGGCCAGTTCCTGCTAACTGAGGCAGGTTCTGTCTGGTCAGTACCAGAGCAGTAGGTGTCTTTTCAGAGGTAATAGCGCTGTACCATGCTGCTGCAGTCTCTTTAGCATCTGCTGGACGGAATACATGGAAGTTAGGCTGCGCACGTAACATAGCTAACTGCTCGATCGGCTCATGGGTAGGTCCGTCTTCGCCTACACCGATGCTGTCATGGGTCAGGACATAAACTAACGGCACCTGCATCAGGGATGAAAGTCTTGCAACTGGCTTCATATAATCACTGAATACAAAGAATGTTGCCACGAATGCACGCAGTCCTCCGTGAAGCATCATTCCGTTGCCGATAGCCGCCATTGCAATCTCTCTCACACCAAAGTGCATATTGCAGCCGCTTCTGTCCTGTGCTGAATAATCACCCATGCCTGCCATGTTAGTCTTGTTAGATGGTGCAAGGTCTGCTGAACCACCGATAAGATTAGGCATTACCTTCTTAATCTCGTTAAGCACACGGCCTGAGATACCTCTTGTAGCTTCCGGCTTCTCACCACGTGCCCAGTATTCATCTGATGCAAAAAGTTTATCAAGCTCTGCATTGTCTCCGTAATATTCATCCCACAGCTTACGCATGTCAGGATACTTTGCAGAATACTCTTCAAAGAGCTTATTCCACTCTTCCTCCTTATCTGCTCCCTTAGCTGCGTACTGTGCATAATTAGCATATACCTCTTCAGGTACTGCAAAGCTCTCTTCTAACGGCCACTTAAGATTCTCTCTGAGTGCCGCAACATTCTCAACGCCGAGAGGCTCACCATGTGCGCTTGCCTTACCCTGCTTAGCCGGACAGCCATAGCCAATCTGTGTATGAACCGTAATAAGTGAAGGACGTGTCTGGTCAGCCTTTGCCTCCTCAATAGCCTTGCCGATTGCCTCAAGATCATTGCCATCCGCAACATCTATTGTCTGGAAGCCGAATGCCTCAAATCTCTTCTGCACATTCTCTGTAAATGCTATATCAGTGCTTCCTTCAATTGAAATATTATTGGAATCATAGAATACTATGAGCTTGCCGAGCTTAAGCGTACCCGCAAGTGAAAATGCCTCAGATGAGATACCTTCCATCATACAGCCGTCTCCACCGAGAACATATGTGTAATGGTCAACCACATCATATCCGTCTTTATTAAATACAGCCGCAAGATGGGATTCTGCAATAGCCATACCTACTGCCATACCCATTCCGGCGCCAAGAGGGCCTGTTGTTGCCTCCACGCCTACTGTGTGGCGGTATTCAGGATGTCCCGGTGTCAGTGAATTAAGCTGACGGAATTCTGAGAGATCCTTAGCTGACAGATTACCATATCCAAACAGATGAAGCAGTGAATACAGAAGCATTGAACCATGTCCGCCCGAAAGAATAAATCTGTCCCTGTTCTTCCATTCCGGATCCTTAGGATTGTGATTCATATGCTTTGTCCAGAGCTCATATGCCATAGGTGCTGCACCGAGTGGAAGTCCCGGATGTCCTGAATTGGCCTTCTGGATTGCATCTGCTGATAATACACGTATTGCGTTAACTGACAAATTGTCAATCGCACTGTTGTTCATTGTAAATCCTCCTTGTTATACAGGTTTATATCAATCTTTAAAATCAGACTCGGTAAGCACAAAATATTCTCCGCCACGTCTTACATGCCTTCCGAATAATCTTCTGGAAGCACGTCGTTCTGCCTTGACAATAGCCTTGTCTATAATCTCCTTAACTTCATCCGTCCTTACATACTCTTTTTCTTTGCTTAATTTATTAATCTTCATATAGAGAAGTGTAAGTGCATCATCATTTACAACATGCTGGCGCTTGCCCGCATATTTTCTTGCATAATCAACAAGCTCTGCAACCGCATACTGCTTGATAACTATTCTGTGGTTAAAGTTCTCTGCCAGATCAGGATTAACACTGAGAAGCACATTAATCTCTGTATCTGAATCTATCAGTATTACAATCATTCCGCCTGTATCCTGCTTCATAACCTCAAGAAGCTCCGTGATTCTCTTCGGAACAATTGAACCCGCGTCTTCTACAATAAGGACCGTTCCTATAAGTCTTGGAAGTGACTTAGCGATTCCACGCTGGTTAATACTCTCACCGGTAGTCTTGGCAATCTTCTTAGGATATTCCGGATACAGCTGGTTAAGTGCCCTCGCAATATTCTTGGCAAGACTTGTCTTATCAGCACTCCTGTTGCCGCTGATAATTATATTACCTCTCTCCGATGTATTCCGGCCAATCTCATCACCGACAGTGTCAAAATACTCTGCCAGCTGTTCGGTTACGCCATCCATATCATTATATTTGTTGAAAAACTTACGTACTTCCTTTGGAATTTCCAATTCAAACGCCTCTTCTCCATCATCATATTCTGATTCGTCATATTCAGGCTCTTCTTCATCAGGACTGCCTTCATATTCTTCCTCATATTCGTCCTCTTCCGGCTCCTCCTCAACCTGCTTTGACTTTTTCTTTCTGCCAAAATGGAATAATGCCCTTACGCCTGATGGCTCTTCTTCCTCAATCGGCTCTACATCATACTCCTCGTCCTCTTCGTACTCCCCATCTTCATCGTACTCATCGTCTTCCGAATACTCATCTTCCGCATACTCATCGTCATAGTCATCTTCTGAATATTCGTCATCATAACTGTCATCGTATTCTTCGCCGTATTCTTCATCTTCCGCATCAGGAATCGGTTTCTGTGAGTCCTGCTCCTGTGATACGGCACTGTTATCCATAGCTTCCCTTACCTCTCTGGCAAGTTCATCTGCCATGGCCTTCTGTGCCTGCCTCTGATGTTCCTCATCAGAGAACCTCTGCTCCAGTACCCTGCGCTGCTCTTCTGCCGCCGCTTCTTCCCTGTCTTTTGCAAGCTTGCTCTTGTATGCATACAGCCATATTCTTCCGTCTTCCTTCTGCTTTACAGCATCCGTCTCGATATGCGCTGCTGCCTTACCTGTTCTGATTGCAAGGTCTGTCTTCACCGACTGCAGCATAAGCTCCTGATTGGCATTGTCTCTGGCCTTCGCCTCATCAAAAGGTACTCCTGTCTTCGCCGCTTCCGCCTTCTGCTTTGCCATAAGCCTGTCATATGCTTCTTCTTTGGACTCTCTTGCTGCAAGCTCTCTCTCAAGTTCTTCTTTGGAGAATTCCCTTGTCTCCCGGCTGCCGTATTTTTCTTCCTGTACGGCCTCCACCCAGTCAGCAATGCTCATCTGGCCGTCTATCTGCTCATCAGCAGCATTATCACTGTCGTCACTATCATTCTTACTGTCTTTGTCAGCCTCATCCTGGACACTGCCAAAGTCATTATTCATAAATGACGGCATTGGGCTTACAGGTGTAATAGGTGCAGTATCTGAATTCATAATCTCATCAAGATTCTTGGCAAGCTCTGCCTGAAGATTGCGCGTGTCATATATGCTGTATTCCCTTACAGGAACCTCGATCTGCTCTGCTGTCTTGGCAATCCGCTCTTCCGCATCTTCCTGACGTACATCTTCATAACTGTCTTCAAGATTCTGTCTTGCCTTTGCAATAAGCTCATTAAGTGACTGTTTTGCTTTTTCTATTCCTTCATTGCCGGATGATGAAGCTCTGTCGTCCGTGCCTGATGAATCCGCATCCTCTGCATCATCCACGTATGAAGAGTCCTGATATTCCGGATTGTCTGCCTGTGTATCAGCAGGAGTCTCCTCCTCATCCTCCTCATCCTCTTCTTCCCCGTCTTCATCATCAGGACTGCCGCCCTTTGCACTCATGGCAGCCTTATTAATTAACGCGCGGAAAAAATTCTTGGCATTCTCGTCAGCCTTATTCTGGATAAGATCCATCGCCGGGCCGTCGTCTTCCTCATCATCTTCATATCCGGCACCGTCGTATCCGTCTTCCTCGTCATCTTCATATTCAGCATCTTCATACTCATCCTGTGAGTACTCTTGCTCGAGCTCATTTTCCATCTCATCACTGTATCGGATCTTCTCATGCTCTTTTGCAAATATCAGCTCTTTTGTCTGATCCGCATCCGGTGCATCCTTTTTTCTGACAGCCTCTTCAAATATCTTCTGCTGTGTAGCCGTTATGTCAGCATACTTCTGCTTAAGCCTTATTGCACTGTCAACATATTCACCGTCAGAGAACCACAATATAATCTCATCACATATATGAACACACTTATCAGACATGCCGGCATAGCTGTAAAGCTGTGCAAGCTCATACATGTACTTCTCGTCTATCTCCTGGCTCTTGTACTCCTCAAGTATCTCGATAAGAGTATCTACCGGCGCATTCTCTGCCTTGCGGAGCTTATACTCAAGAATAAATCTGTTCACATCATGTGATGCCATATGAACATATTCCTCATACAGATCTTCCGCATCCTCGAACTGTCCGAGTCTGATAAAAAGCTCTGTAAGCTTATATACAAGCCTTCTTCCGCCCTGGTTCCTGTTATATGCGAGTATGGCAGTATCTCTTGCTTCCTCTATGTATCCTGCTGCTTCCTGAACATTGATTATTGTTGCAAGTGTAGCCCAATCCTTCATCTTGCGCCAATCCATGGAATTAGCAATAGCTGCTGCTGCCTTGTAATCTTTTCTGGCTGCGAGTTTCTTAATCTGTTCTAATTTTATATTGAATTCGTATTTATCCACGATAACGCCACCTTTTCAAAAGAAAGTTAAACATACATAATTAAGTTTATCACAGCATATAATGCTTGTCAAAAAAGTTTACAGCTCTGCCGCTTTCCAATACATGGCATATCTGTACAAACTGCGTGTTGTCATATATCGCGGATGCATTACAGCAGGTCAAGCGTCTGCTGCTCATATTCAATCCTTGTATACTCAAGATTCTCACGCTCAATGTTGCTTTGATAATCCACAACAACAGTCTGCTGTATTCTGCCGGCCATCTTCTGCCCAAGAATATAATTAACATCAAACCTTCCCGTAATAGCAGGTGTTGCACCTCTTGCAGGAACAATAAGCTGCACATGGTTTGTCTTCAGCAGTTTGAATATAGGCTCCCATATGTATATATCCTTAGCCGCGCCAAACGGATTATCGATAAATATTACCTTGCCCGTAACCGCTGCCCCATGAGTTGCCGCATTTATATTGGAGATATAATTGATAACCGCAATCAGGAACTGAATATATATGCCCTGTGACTGTCCCGTACTTCCCACAGCCTCCTCATACTTAAGGAACCTGCTCTGATCGCCGATTCTCTCACGTTTGTACAGATTCACCCTTATTGCATCCATATCCGTAACAATGACAGAAAAAAGTCTCTTCCATGTCAGTCTGTTGCGTATATACTGAAGTCTCTGTGCCGCATCCCTGAAGCTCTCAGCCGCTGTCACTGTCTCGTCTATGTAGGCAGACATGCGCTCCTTGTATGACTCCTCTTTTACATATGGTATCTGCAGGTCAATTATCGATATAAGCTTTCCGTCCAGCGTTATTGTCGAAAGCTGTGGAAGCCTGTCAAGCTCCGTCTTTATATTGCTGCAGGTCTGAAGACATCTGTTCTCAAAGCTTTCCTTTATACGTTCCATGTCTTCCGTGCTCTTTGCAACATTATCTCTCTCAAGCGCTATATACTCATTGGTCTCCTTTAGCTGTCCGGCAAGCTCTTCACACTGTTTTGCATCAGCCGGTGCATCCAGGCTTCTTGTAAATTCATCCGCAAGATCTGCTGCCTCAAGTCTGCGCAGTCTGTCAGTAAGCTCTGCTTTCTGCTTTGCAAATGTATCCTTGCGCTTTTCAAGCCTTACAAGAATCCTCTCGAGTTCTTTCTGGACATTCTCGTAATCCATGTAATTCTCCAAAGCCACATTCTCATCTGCTCCGGTCACATCCGCATCCGCCTCATCTATTCCGGCAGCACGGATAATCCTCTCCATATCCTTAATCATGACCTCAAGCTTTGTGTGCTGCTTAACAGTCTCCTTCTGTCTGTCAGACAGCCTGGCTTTGTTTTCTCTCATCTTTGCAACAAGCGCCGTATGCTGCTCCTTGAATGCCGCTGTATTGGCACATTCAAATTCCTCATAACTTCCGTATTTTTCCTCTATCTGATAGATTCCATGTGCTATACTTCCGTCAAGTCTGTTATAAAGTGCGCTCTGCGATTCTATTGTCTGTGTTATTGAAGCAATCTGCCCATCATACTCAGCCAGTCTGTCACGTATCGACATAAGCGCATCATTACTGCTGTCCGCCATTGAGTCGTCATCAAGCGCTTTCCTGACATCATCAACCGACATTCGCCTGTACTCTATCATACGGCAGCATTTGTCCATAGACGCAGCAAGATGGTTCTTAAGCTTCTCCTTATCCGTTATGTCAGATGTATCCTGCTCAATAATGCTTCTGAGTGCTGCAAACCTGCTCTCGAGATCCTGGTCACTGAATTGTTGTGCATTAACCGTGTTATCGGAACCTGCTTCGTAATCTTCACTATAATATGGTGCAAATGCAGTCCACTGGATATCCATTCTTTCAAGCGCACTCTGTACCGATGCAATCTTCGACCGGTATGCGCCGGCTCTTTCCTGTGATGCGCTGAGATCTGCCCCCGCTTTCTGTTTCCTTGAAGAGTACTCCTGAATCATCCCGTCAAGCTGCTTCACTTCGGCTCTGTGTCCCACAGCCCTGTCGAACAGCTCTGTAATCTTTTGAAGAAGCTCTGCCCTCTTAAGATCATGTGCCTCTCTCTGCGATTCGTCATCGTACTCTCTTGTGAGTGAAGCCTTTGATGTGTTAAGGTTCTCAAGTCTGCCGATAAGCTCCGTTCTGGTCTCTGCAAGCTGCACTGCTTCAGCTTTAAGCTTTTCAAGCCGGACTGCCGGACTGTCATTATAATCAGATCTCTTTACCGCTTCTCTTACTGCAAAATCATAGTCCTCCCTTATCACATCTCTTCTGTCTGAAAGACGCGCTATCACATCATCAAGCTCAGCTATCTCTTCGCTGCATTTTTTAATCTCATTGTCAATGCCTGACGGTTCTGTAAGAAATGACATATCCCTCGATGCAAATGTCACAAGTTCATTGTTCACTTCAAGCTTCATATCATACAGCACATTTTCACTGATAACCGGTACAGCATATGCACCGTTAAAGCTTCCAAGCACTGTATCCGCCCTGACTCTTTCAAAATCATTTTTTATTATAAAGCCGTTATGAATGAATGGAACGCGCTTTATGACATCCCGTTTCTGTCCCTGCTTAAGGCCCGCATACCAGCGTGAGCCCTGCATGGCATCTTCGCCATACTGCTTCTGGAGATAATCCCACACTTTGTCATACTGTTCATCGCGGCACACATACACGCCGTTCTTAAGTGACTCAGCATATACTTCAAGGTCAGATCTTCTGCGCATACTTTTGTCAAACTGTGATTCAGTCTCCTTAAGTGCCGCCGATACCGCTCTTGCCAGCCCCTCCGGCGTCTTCTGTGAATACACATTGCACAGCTTGTCAAAAAGCTCATCGGCATGCTTTCCTGCTGCAAGTTCCTGTTCAAGCTTCTCTGCCTGCTGTCCGTTCACCTCTATAAGAGTATCTGTTCTGTCAAGCTTAGTACGGCACATATCAATCTGTGTCTTTACTGACGCCAGTTTTTCCTCAAGTTCCCGCATATGCATTCTGCATGCTGCTGCCTCATCATTCACTCCTGCCAGCTCATCAGACGCATTCTCAGCGACAAGTACCGTATCGGCACCAAGCATTCCCGATATGGCATTCTCGTCGGAAGTTATCTCATTCTTGAGATATTCAGAACGTCCAAGTGCCTTGGATATTCCTGATTCTGCTGCCTTAAGTGCATCTGCTGCTGTATTGGATACGTTCTCCTCATTGGCAAGAAGTGCTTTTGCCTCTGTCATACCCGACAATAATTCATGTCTTCTGATATCATCAGCTGATTTTTTATATAATGCAAGATTTCTCAGTTCCGCAGCTATGTCTTCATGGTCACGGAGTCTGTTATCTATAATCTGGGTTATCTCATCAAACTGCTTCTTATATTCAAGATATTCCCTGTAATCTGCAATGCACTCCTTAAGAGTAAGTTCAAGCCGCAGACTTTCCGAAGCCTGCACAGCAGACGACCTCTCCTGCTCAGATTGCCTGAGAAGCTCCCCGACTTCCTTCATTGAATTCTTCTGTTCGATAATCTCCGCAGTGTCTATGAGCCGATGTTCTCTGTCGGTCTCAATCTGTATTCTCTCAATCGCCTCTGCTGCAGACTGCTCCTCAGCAGCTGTTTCATCACTCTTTTTCCTTGCTGACGCGAGCATCCTTACAAGTCTGGCACTGTTCTCATTTTTATTGCGGTATATACTTTCAAAATCTGACAGTCCCTGTGCGAACTCATCTATGGCCTGTATCTGCATGTCATACTCATCCATAATGGCATGCTTTCTTGAAAGTTCAACAAGCTTATCCTTTATGTCAAGAAGCGTCCTTGCCATGCGGTCATCATCATTACCGTTGCCTGTTATGTTGTGGAAGGATTTCTGGATAATCTCCTCAATAAGCAGATCCTCAACAACCTTGCGGCTTGTCCTGTAATTCGTCTCAAAATATGTTCTTACATGACCTTCCGTCTTATTGATTCCTCTTACGATTTCCCATTCACTTTCATAGATTCCATATCCGCTTATAAAGTTCTGATAATCTCCCTTGCGGTCAAATATCTTTACCGATACTCCGAAATCCTTCTTCTCAAGGTCTCTCAGGTAATCTTTAAGTTCCTGATATGTTACCTTTTTGCCATCCTTTGAAAGCGGCAGATTTCTTATGTCATTATCGCCGAATTCCCTGTAGAATATGACATAGTTAAAATATTCCACTGATGCCTGGTCATTTGCCGAAACTGACTGTGAAGCAGCTGATACGGATGAAGCCTGTGACGTTCCCGTGCCGTCCGTATCATATCCATCTGACACTGCTGGCTGCTCTGATGATGTATTTCTTGCTTTGCGTGCGCAAAAGCCCGTAAGCATATATTTGTAATTATCCTTACGGTAGCATGGGTCAAGATTCCACTCTATAAGTGAATGTATCGTTGTATTGCCGCTGTCCCCGCGAAAAAGCTTCTCTATCGGCTGTTTGTCATCAAGTGTGCAGTTTGGAATCATATTCTGCATAAGCAGAAGCATAAGAAGACTCTTACCGCCGCCGTTGGCAAGATCATACAGCGTATTCTTGCCGGAAAAGCGCATCATGAAATCATCATAATACTGGGTTCCAAAGTTATATTTGACATTGTTTACACGTATGCGGTTAATCTGTGGCATCTTCTTCCTCCCTCATTACTTCGAGAAGTCTTCCCTTATATTCCTCAAAATAGTTCTGTGCAAGTGCCCTGAACCTGTCTTTCGGATAATACCTCGTATCAGCCTGCACAAAAAGCTCCTGTCTTACCAGAAAGTTCATAACAAGCTTTACAAAGCCCGTCTTTGAATTCCTGGCGGCACGAAGCCCCTGCGAATCTTCCACGCTCACAACAGGAAGCCCGTCCCAGCTTAAGGCAATCTGTCTGAAACTGTTTTCTTCAATCTCGTTAAGCACTATCGCCTCACGCCTGTCTGCAATCCCCGTAACTGCAGCATCCGTTCCTGATATTATATCCTCAACCCTTACAAATTCAGAATATGCCGTACTGTCCGATGACTGGTAAAAAAATGTCAGCACATTATATATTACAAAATACGCAAGATACAGCTCCCTGTTATTCCTTATGCCTATCTCGCGCCTCAGTTCCTCATTGGAGTATCCGAATGCCCTGTTATTCTCTCCTGCGCTTACATAGAGACCGTTAGCATACTCATACATATGTATATTCATCTTTTTAAGAGACATATGTACTATGTCATACACTTCACCGTTATTATTGTATTCCTGATAAAGTGCGGCATTACTGCCCTTTTCCGATATCTCCTCACCCATGAGCAGCTTTGACACAATATCAAGTGCCTTATCAAGATTCCTCTGTTCCATCACTGCCTCCGTTGTCCTGTGTCCTGGCAAGCCTGAATATAAGCTCGCTTACCACTGCTTCTTTGCCAACTTCAACTTCACCGTCAGCCATCTCTATCTCTATCACATATGGATTACCGTTCACTCCGGCTGCGCCATCCGCTGCCAGTCCTTCCTTAAGTATGCCGTCAAGGAAACTCTCTTCCGTATCATCCGGACCGCCTATGACATAGCGCCGCTTCTGGCACAGATTAACGAGAAATGAATAATAATCCGCATTGGCAAGTATATTATCTGCCTTTTCTTTGTATCTGTCTTTGAGCCATGCATTGTACCATGACAGTGTAAATTCCTGCTTTTCCTCAAGGAGCCTGATTATACTCCGCATGAAAAATATGTAATTATGGCTTATTCTTTCATCTTCCGCCTCATCAGCGAAGATGATATCCTCCTGCGTTCCCGGAGAATCTTCCTCGACTATATCCTGCTTCTGTGTCCTTTGTGTGAGACACTCGTCGATTATTCCAAAGTCGAACATCTTAGAAGTCTTTGGCCTGAGCATGGCACCAATCATCATCTCAAGCGGTCTTGTTGTATCTGAACGCACCATCTGCTCAAGAAGCTGTCTGTAGTCACAATGTATTCTCAATCTGCTGAGCTTATTCCGATGTATCACATTATCTGTCAGCTTCTGCAGATCCATGCATGCCCGCAGCAGTTCCCCATGTCTGCTCATTGCCATCTTAAGCTGGTCATCAAGTTCATATATCTCATCAACCGCTCTTCTGTAACCATCCCCCGCATGTGCCGGCGTGCTTTCCATCTTAGCTATTGCCGCATCTATCAGCTCTTTATTTTTTACAAATAATCTCTGCTCGTCATCAAACCACTGCATTCCGTTATCAGTAAAATCCCTGTACGCTTCAAGGCCTGCAAATACATCCGTTGCCAGAAGCCTCTCGACTTCCCTGCGCTCGAGCATAAGTCTCTCGACCTCATCATTGATACGGCCTACTACCTGCGTTCCCCGTCCAAAATCCTGTGACTTAATCATCTTTTCAAGCAGAAGCTGCTGCACGCTTATTCTGCTCTCATCCTTAATCTCCTTAGTATCAAGATAGAACTCTATCGCATCAGGACTTATTGAATACCACACCGTATTATTGCGTATCGAACTGTCTATCAGCTTCATTCTTGAGACCTTGTGCTTTCTGTCCACAGGGTCATAATATCCGAATTCAAATGGTTTTCCGTCATTTTTTATCTTATCAAATACATAGTCTGCAATATCCCTGCATTCTTCATCTGTCACATTAAGCACAAAATCCCTGCGTATGCATTGTCCTATGAACTCTACATACTCAGGGTACGTCACATCTTTTTCTTTAAAATTATTCTCTTCAATAAAAAAACGCAGGACCGCCATGACGATATAGCCCATGTCAAGATCTGCATACTGGCCCTGCCTGAAATTCTCAAAAGAAATCTCCGTAAGCTTAAAGAACGGATAATACTTCTTCAGGTTCAGCATTCTGACTCTGTGTTCATGCACGATATCATTCTGTAAAACATTTGCCTGCGCCATATTATCCTCCATTCCGCAGGCACAAAGTGCCGGAGGAATCGCAGAGCCAAATATCAGATTTGGCTCTGCGACAGATGCTGTTTGTGGCGCCTGCGGCACAAACAGCTGTGTGAAAAACAGATATTAATCTGTTTTTCACACTATCCTCCATTCTTTTAAAGGTCTACTCTTCCCTCAAGTGCTCTTAAGAGTGTCACTTCGTCAATATACTCAAGGTCACCGCCAACCGGAACGCCGCTTGCTATCCTGCTTACTTTAATTCCCGTAGGCTTGACAAGCTTGCTTATGTACATCGCCGTTGTCTCGCCTTCAAGACTTGAATTGGTAGCTATTATCACCTCATCAACATCGCCTGCAAGCCTTGTTATGAGTTCCTTGAGCTTAATATCGTTAGGTCCTATGCCGAGCGCCGGTGAGATTGCGCCGTGCAGGACATGATACACGCCATCATACTTTCCGGTCTTCTCATAAGCTGCCATATCCCTTGTCGATTCAACTACCATAATGACCTTATGGTTACGCTTTGTACTGCTGCACACCGGGCAGAGCTCCGAATCCGTAAGCGCATAGCACTCCGAGCAGTAACGGACATTGCTGCGCGCATTCACCATAGTCTGTGCAAGCTGCTCCACGCGCTCCTTAGGCATATTGATAATGTGAAACGCCAGGCGTTGTGCTGATTTAGCACCAACACCCGGCAGAGCGGAAAGTTCTTCTATTAACTTTGTTATCTGACTTCCGTATAAATCCATCGTTACACCGAATCCTTACCACTTTACTTTCATATGTCAGCGACTAGAATGGGAAGCCGCCGCCCATACCGCCAAGACCACCTGTTATCTTAGACATCTGTGACTGTGACTCCTCCTCCATCTTGCGGAGTGCCTCATTAGTTGCTGCAACTATAAGATCCTGAAGCATCTCTATATCATCAGGGTCAACTACTTCTTCTGAAAGCTTAACACTTAAGACTTCCTTCTTACCGCTTACTGTAACTTCTACAGCTCCGCCGCCGGCTGATGCAGTGAACTCTTTGCTCTCAAGCTCCTTTGTAGTCTCCTCCATCTGTCTTTGCATTCTCTGTGCCTGCTTCATGAGGTTATTCATATTGCCCGGCATCATTCCGCCCGGATATCCGCCTCTCTTTGCCATTATATTAAATCCTCCTTGTCATCATCAATCTCAATATCCATTTTAACTAAATCTCTTATATCTGTAAACATATTCCTGAAATCCTGATCCTCTTTAAGCCTGGATGCCCTGATCTCAACCTCTTTGCCTGTTCGTGCGGCTATCGCAGCACGAATCTGTGCAAGCTGGTCAGGTCTGCTTATATATGAATATGTTGACGGACTGGATGTCATAATCTCTATCCCTGTGTTATTATCGTCAACCTTTACATTAGATGCACGCAGCATCTGTGCAAGGCAGCCATCATCTATATCCGTTACAATATTATTCCACTGTGCGGCTACCTGCCTGAGATCTTCGGGAAGTGCCTTTGGAAGAGGCTTATCATTATCAGGTGTACTGCCGCCTCCCGTACTCTGTCCCGCTGCGGCAGCGGTATTCGCCGCTGCATTAGGAGCATTCCCCGGGTTAACCGTAAAATTACCATTGTCGAGTCTTTGCTCAAGCTGCGTAATCCTGCTTATTATATCGCTGATATCACGGCTCTGCTCCATCGCCGGGTGTGTGAGCTTAATCAGCGCTATCTCTATCATAATCCTCTTCTGAGTCGAATACTTCACATCATTGGACAGCTCTGAGAATATCCTTATATAACGCATAAGCGTATCATCATCAATAAGTCCGCTCTCTTCCTTAAGAAGTGCCAGATTGTCACTCGACATATCTATTACATCCTGTGCATCCTCTGATGTCTTAATAAGCAGAAGATTACGCAGGTACCACACAAAATCTACAACAAACTGTCCCAGATCCCTTCCCTGCATGATAAGATCCTCAAGCAATCTTATACAGCCCGTGGTATCAGCCGCAAGAACCATTCTTAAGAGCCTTGAAAAGACTTCCGTATCAACTGCGCCAAGCACCTCAAGTACATTATCATACTTAAGATCCTGTCCCAGATAGAATGCCAGACACTGATCCAGCAGGCTGAGTGCATCTCTGAGTGAGCCGTCAGCCGCCTTGGCTATATATCTGAGTGCCTTATCTTCGACATTGATATTCTCAGCCTTCATAAGCTCTTCAAGCCTTGCCGTTATCGTCTCTATTGATATTCTCTTAAAATCATATCTCTGGCACCTTGAAAGGATTGTAATAGGAATCTTATGTGTCTCAGTAGTCGCCAGAATAAATATTACATATGAAGGTGGTTCCTCAAGCGTCTTAAGAAGCGCATTAAATGCACCTATAGACAGCATATGCACCTCATCGATGATATACACCTTATATCTGCCTTCAGTAGGTGAATACTGAACCTCTTCACGTATCTTACGTATATCCTCGACACCGTTATTGGAAGCGGCATCTATCTCTATCACATTCATGGAGCTTCCTGCGGCTATAGACTTACACATTGCACACTCTCCGCATGGTCTTCCGTCAACAGGATGTTCGCAGTTGACTGCCTTTGCAAATATCTTGGCCACA
>OHEU01000962.1_pt1 | contig 14335 bp, 17 predicted proteins | sample 1567341 | NCBI WGS metagenome assembly OHEU01 (sample SAMEA3879524, study PRJEB24766) | human gut metagenome | biome: human-associated habitat; feature: feces | place: USA | collected 1985/1987 | reverse complement strand
CGGACAACGTTGTCAACTATATCAAGAAAATGGAGCGTCAGCACGTGATTTTTACGGAGGACGCGCTCTCCGAAATCAAGGAGATGTACGATATATTTCAAAAGGCGAACATTTTGATTATAATGGAACGGTTGAATTGATGAAAGACTGTCAGGAAAAATGTGGGAATAATATTGATAAATGTATTGATTTGTTTTTGAAAAAATGCTATTCTGTTGGTATACAAAGAGGGTAATATTTAGGTAGGAGGTATTTTAATGGATGGTATATTAGACGGAAAACCGGGAATGACAATGGATGAATTGATTGCATTATTGGAAAAAGGACCAATAAAAGCAGAAGGCAATAACGAAGATAAAGCAGAAGTAAAAGAAAACAAATAACAGCCACCAGTCGAGAGATTGGTGGTATTTTTATACCCAATTTTAAGAAAGTGAGGATTTAGAAATGAAGGATTATATTGGAGTAAAAGTGGTGGCAGCAGAGCCAATGAATAGGGGCGAATACAATGAATACAGAGGATGGAAGATACCAAGTGACGAGAATCCAGCAGATGAAGGCTATCATATAAGATATCCTGATGGATATGAGAGTTGGTGTCCTAAGAAACAATTTGAGGAAGCATATAGAAAAGGCGACAATATGACATTTGGAATTGCTATTGAAGCACTGAAAAAAGGTAAGAAAGTAGCAAGAGCTGGATGGAACGGTAAAGGAATGTTTTTATATTATGTTCCAGTTGGTGCATATGCTCCTTGTACAGAAATTGCAGCAAGTCTTGTTAATGAGAATGGATTAGTAGAGTATGGAGCATATATCGCCATGAAAACTGCACAGGGGAATGTAGTCCCTTGGTTAGCAAGTCAGACTGACATGCTTGCAGAAGATTGGATTATAATAGAATAGTCCGAAGTTGCACCAGTGCAACACAATTTAATATTTGTTATTAAGCACGCATGGCAAATAAGCTGTGCGTGCCTATTTTTTTTATGCCCAAAACTTAATGGCACTAAACTTTAGGGAAATGCCGACGGGCGGTAAACGGAAGAAAGGAGATAGAGTGATGAGAAAGACATTACCTATGAATTTACAGTTCTTCGCAGAAGGTGGAGATGGTAACGGCGGCCAGAACGCTGGAGGAGATAGTGGACAGGCAGGACAGCAGAGCGGTCAGAATAATCAGCAGACAGCTGGTGTTGATTATGACAAGATACAGACTATGCTGGATAATGCAACTGCCAAGAAAGAGAATGCTGTGCTTAAAAGCTATTTTCAGCAGCAGGGATTATCGGAAGATGAGATAAGCCAGGCTATTGCAACATTTAAGCAGAATAAGCAGCAGCAGACACAACAGCAGCAGAACGCTAATGCTAATCTTCAAAATGAAGTGGCAGCAGCACAGAAGGTTGCTGAACAGGCTCAGATTGAGCTCGCAGCTACAAAGGTAGCAATGACACTTGGTATTAACGCCAAGACACTTCCATATGTACTTAAGATGGCTGATTTCAGCAAGGCAAAGGATGCAGATGGAAAGATATCAGAGGACAATATCAAGGCTGCACTTGATCAGGTTATCAAAGATGTACCTGCACTTAAGCCGGTACAGGAAAGCAATGCAGGCTTTCAGATTGGTGCGGGTCAGCAGAATAACGGGCAGCAGTCCTCTACAGGTAACAATGTAAATGTTCCAACAAAGAGATGGAACAGATTCAATTAAGAAAGGTTAAAAAGGTAATAATATGCTAAATTTGAATTACGCAGAACAGTGGAGCCCGGAATTATTAGCAATTCTTATGCAGGGCACACTTACATCACCATTTATTACAAGCAATGTTAAATGGTTAGATGCAAAGACATTCCACTTTACTCAGATGAGTGTAAGTGGTTATAAGAATCACAAGAGAACAGGTGGTTGGAACAAAGGTACATTTAACCAGAAAGATGTGCCATATACAGTAACACATGATAGAGATGTGTCTTTTTTAGTTGATGTGGCAGATGTAGATGAGACCAATCAGACAGCGTCTATCCAGAACATTTCACGCGTCTTTGAGCAGACACAGGTTGTACCTGAGACAGATGCATTATTCTTTAGTAAGGTAGCACAGGCTGCACAGAAGACAGAATTATATCATACTGAAACAGCTTCCACAGAATATACATCAGAGAATGTATTTGCTAAGCTTAAGCATATTCTGGCAGCAGGCAAGCTTAGAAGATATAAGGCAAATGGAGGTCTCATTATGTATGTATCTTCTGACATTATGGATAAGCTTGAGGTATCAAAGGAATTTACACGTAAGATTGAAATGACACAGATTGCAGAAGGTGGTCTTGGCATTGAAACACGTGTAACTGATATTGATGGCGTGACACTTATGGAGGTTGTGGATAATGAAAGATTCTATGACAGATTCGATTGGGATGTTGCAGAGGGCGGCTTTGCTCCGATTGAGTCAAAGTATGCCATAACAACTGATACAGATGTAGCAGAAGGAAAGACATACTACACTAAGAGCGACAGCACTTATACGGTTGTGGCAAAGCCTACAAAGACTAATATAGCCACATATTATGAAAAGACTGTTCAGGGCTCACGCAAGATTAATGTGCTTGTTGCATGTGGCCAGACATGTAAGACAGTACCTAAGATTTCATCAATCTATTACTTTGCACCAGGAGCACATACAGAAGGAGACGGATATCTTTATCAGAATCGCCAGTTAAGTGATACATTTGTATTCCCTAATGGCAAGGATGGCAAGATTGATTCTGTATTCGTTGATGTAGATCCTGCAGAAGAGATTGCAGAGTAAGCCTATGGTATATGCAAGTAAAGAGCAGTACCTTAGTGAACATAGACTTATCCCAGATGAGCAGATAGAACAAAGATTAAAACAGGCGAGCCGGCATATCGACTCGCTTACTTTTAATCGTATAACATCAAGAGGATTTAATAATTTGACAGAGTTTCAGCAGGGCATATTGATAGATGTATGTTGTGAAATGGCTGATTTTGAATATGAGAATGAGGACATGATTAATTGTGTCTTGCAGAATTATTCTTTGAACGGAGTATCTATGCAGTTTGGCAGCAGTTGGAATGTTCTTGTACAGAATGGAATTGCTGTAAAGCGTGATACATACCAGATACTTTGTCAGACAGGCTTGTGCTGTTTAAGTCTGGGGGTGTGAGTATGAAGTACCCGTGTTTAATACTAAAGAGCATGTGTAAGACAGAAATACACCTTGAGATAGAGCAGGAAGGCAGGAATGTCTATGGAGAGCCTCTTGAACCTGTTATATGGGATGGCTTATGTAACTATCAGGACAGCGGTAAGACAGTATTAACGGCAGAAAAGGCACTTATACAGCTTGAAGGATGCGCTTTGATACCCGGAGATATCGCACCAGAACTTCCGGTAATTACAAGTGGTGATATAACCGTTTATGGAGTTACAAGGCATATATACAAGGGTACAAAGTGCCGTAATCCGGATGGTACAGTTAATTATGTAAGATTGGATGTGATGTAATGTAATGGCAAGGAATGTGAAATCTACAGTTAAGCTTAATATGCCTATGGTAAGGAAGCTTACGGCAGCAGCAAAAGTGTCAGTTGCACAGACAGCAGAAGCAATACATACAGATGTTGTTCAAAGTCAGGTTATACCGAGGGATACTGGAGCATTACAGAATGAAAGCACATTTGTTGATTTATCTGATATAGGTCAGGGAAAAGCATATCTTGTGTCTAGTACACCATACGCCAGAAGGCTGTATTATCATCCAGAGTATAATTTCCATCAGGCACCATGGACTGATGATAAGGGCAAGAAACATGAAGGAAATGCAAATGCTAAAGGCAGATGGCTTGATGACTACATGAAAGGTGGTAAAAAGCAGAATTTTGCACCTGAAGCATTTGAAAAGTTTTATAAAAAGCATACGGGGTTGTGATGTTAGGAATAGGTGATGTAAGAGACCTTATCGCAGGTCTTGGAATAGCAGCTGATGATCATGTATATTGTGGAAAGCTCGATGATAAGAAAGATAAGAGCATAGGTGTATACCATCTTAACAGGGGAGATAATGTTCAGATGGCTGTTGGGGGTATACAGAACAGCTCTTACGCTGTCAAATCCATAAGTATACTGGTTCATTGGAATAAAAGTGTCAGAGAGACTGAAAAAGTCTCACAGGAGCTTTACGACAAGCTCAGAGATATGAAACGGGTAAACGTTAATGATACAAATATTCTGTTTACAGAAATGCTAGTATCAGCACCAATTGAAGTTGATACAGACGATAAAGGAATATTTGAAATGGTCATAGAACTAAAATTTTACTATGAAAGGTAGGTAAAGACATGGGACAGAATACAAAGATAGCCGGATATAATGCGGAAGCAACACCATTAACAGGTGTTAATCCGGTGCATACAATTCAGTTTGGAATATGTATAACTGGAAGAAAGAATGCAGATACGCCAGAAACAGTAGAAACAAAGGTTGTAAAAGACGCAGAGAGCTTAAGCGTATCTGTAGATGGAACCATTGAAGAATGGAGTCCAATGGATCAGAAAGGCTGGGTAAGAAGACTTATGACAGGTAAGTCACTTAGTATGTCTTTCGGAGGTAAGCGTAACTATGGTGATGAAGGAAATGATTATGTGGCAAGCCTTTTCATGAAGACGGGACAGGATTGCAATACATGGGTATCTGTTATATTCCCTAATCTTGACCAGCTTCTTATACCAGCGGTAATCAATGTAACATCTCTCGGTGGAGATTCTACAAGCATTGATGCACTTGAATGGGAAGCACAGTCTGATGGAAAGCCAACATATATAGCATATGCAGCAGCTTAAAGAAAGAAGAGGATATGAATAATGGCAAAGACAGATTTTAGAGTAATAGATATCTCCATGAAGATTACGAACCAGTTACCTATGATTCGTATTACAGAAGATATAACTGTTACTGTTAATAACAGAAAGAGTACAATTCTTAATATACAGGCTATGGCACAGGAAGCAGAAAGCAAGGAAAACAAGGACGATATGGCATTTATGATTAAAGGTCTTGAAATGCTTGTTGGAAAAGATGCTTCTAATAAGATTGAGGCGTTAGACCTTCCTATTCCGGAATATAAGGAAATGTATAATACAATCATGCAGGTTGCTATGGGAACATACGGCGAGGAGCAGACACCCTCAGCGTAATGAGGTATATTATGATATATGGGATGATTGGGAGCTGATAGAAGCCAGCTTCCTGTCCCAGTACGGTATACGGTTGCGTACCGAAGACGATATGTCATGGTCGGAATTTTGTTCTTTACTTAGTGGAATAATGCCTGAAACACCACTCGGAAGAATTGTGGGAATCAGAGCAGAAAAAGACCCTAAAATTATAAAGGAATTCACTAAGGAGCAGAAGAAAATCCGTAATGATTGGATATTAAGAAGAAATAGAAAATTAATGGAAGATCCTGCAAATTACAATAAGTATTGGAGTGACTTCCAAAATTGGGCTAAGACCGCTTTCTCTAAGTAGAAAGTGGTCTTTTTATATGCCGGAAAGGAGGGAGTATGTCGGATGTAGTAGGACAGATAGCTCTTGAACTTGGCATAGACAGTTCACAGATAGTTAATCAGCTTACTGGCGCTTCCAACAAGGCGGCAAAGCAGGCAACATCCATTTTTTCTGGTATGGGAAAGAAGATAGCCGGAGCTTTAAGCATTGCAGCATTTGCTAAATTTACAAAAGACTGTATAGAAGTTGGTTCTAATGTAACAGAAGTACAGAATGTTGTGGATACAGCATTTGGAGATTTGAGCCGTCAAGCGGATTTGTGGGCTTCTAATGCTATGACTAACTTCGGCTTATCGGAATTATCGGCTAAGAAGTACATGGGTGTATTTGGCCAGATGAGTAATGCTATGGGTATTACAGGACAGGCTGCACTTGATATGGCAGAAGATGTTACCGGATTAACAGGTGATGTTGCATCATTTTACAATCTTGGAACGGACGAGGCATATACAAAGCTGAAATCTATTTGGACTGGAGAGACAGAGACGCTTAAGGACCTGGGCGTAGTAATGACTCAGACGAACTTAGATCAGTATGCACTTAATAATGGCTTTGGTAAGACTACGGCTAAGATGACAGAGCAGGAAAAAGTAATGCTCCGTTATCAGTATGTTACTAGTGCACTGTCCAATGCCACAGGAGACTTTGTTAAGACACAGGATTCCTGGGCGAATCAGACAAGAATATTATCACTCAGATTCGAACAATTAAAGGCTTCTCTTGGCAAAGGCTTTATAGCATTATTTACACCTATATTACGAGGCTTAAATACTGTGCTTGCAGGCTTGCAGAAGGTTGCTGATGGGTTTGCAACATTTACACAGATGCTTACTGGTGCGGATATATCTTCTTCGGCTTCTTCAATAACAGGCCTTGGAGATATAGCGTCAGACACGGCGGATAATGTAAGTGGTATAGGAGATGCAGCATCTTCTACAGCGAAGGAGATAGAAAAATCACTGGCCGGATTTGACCAAATAGAAAAGCTATCAGAGCCAATGGACAGCGATAGTTCTGGCGGAGGTGGTACATCTTCTGGTGGAATAAGTGTTGCACCTAGTACGCAGGAAGATACCACAAATGCGGCATCTGCAATCAGTGATTTTGTAAATAAGGCAAAGAAAGAATTAAATAAACTCCGCAAATGGAGTGTATCGACATTTTCTCCATCTATGTCAAAAATATGGGATGGACTTACAAAAAATACAGATACAGCCAAGAAAAACCTAACAAGTGCGTTTAATGATATAAAAGCATTAGGACCGCCGTTGTTAAATTATTTTAATGGTCCATTTACAAATTATCTTGTAACATGGGTCGACACTAATGGCAGTATATTAAATGGATTATTTGATAGCTTTAATACAGTCTTTTCGGATGTATGGAATAAAGCAGCATATCCTATACTTGCAAATTTTGTTTCTGTTGGATTACCAATGCTGACGGATTTTGCATCCCAGACGTTATCTTTAAATGGAACAATATTTGATACATTTAAAGCATCTTGGAATTCTTTATGGAGTGAAGGTGTAAGTCCAGCCATTGAATCTATATCAAATGTATGGATTGGATTGGTTAATACAATGGCAGGGGCATGGAACGAATGGGGAGAGCCGATATTTACCGGAATAAAAACAGCTGTTAAGACTACCGGAGATGTATTCTTAGACATTTGGAATAATATGCTTCAGCCAGTCTGGGAGAATGCTTTAGATGTAATTGATACAGTGTGGAGTGAACATTTACAGCCACTGCTGGCCAATTTTCTGGATTTTGTTGGTGAGATAGTTACATGTGCTACGACAATATATAACAACTTTATTGCACCTGTAGTTGGATTTTTATCTGAACTATTAGGACCAATATTTATAGCTATATTTGATTCTATAGGAAATAAGGTTGGGGTTGTCGTTGGAACTATAGCTGATTTGATGAACGATACAATTACTGTATTTAAAGGCGTTATACAGTTTATTAAGGGTGTTTTCTCTGGTGACTGGGAAGGCGCTTGGAATGGTATAGTTACGGCTTTTGATGGCATATTTAGCGGTATTGCTGATATTGCTAAAGGACCTATTAATATGGTGATTGGCTTAATTAATGGATTGCTTTCAGGAATGCAGAGAGGAATTAATGCTGTTGTGAAAGGTGTAAATAAACTTAGCTTTAAAGTACCAAGCTGGGTACCAAGCATAGGCGGTGAAGACTTTGGATTTCATTTGCCGGAAGCAAACTTCTCCAAGATTCCATACCTTGCACAAGGTGGATATGTTAAGCCAAACACTCCACAGCTTGCCATGATTGGTGATAACAGGCACCAGGGCGAAGTTGTAGCGCCTGAGGACAAGTTACTTGATATGGCACAGAAGGCAGCCGCTATGGCATCCAGTGCAGAGCTATTGGCAGAGGCTATAAGTATTCTTAAGCAGATACTTAAGGTACTTGAAACTCTGAACCTTGATATACAGCTCGATGGAAAGAGTCTTAAGAAATATGTGGTTGATAAGATTAACGAGCATACAAAGCAGACAGGAAAATGTGAGATTATAACTTAACAAGGATGTGATGAATTGATACTGAGATGTGACGGACAGGAGCTGCCGGCTCCTGTGTCCATCAAGGTGGATGATGAGATTATATGGTCTTCTTCTACAGGACGAGCACTTGACGGAACAATGTTAGGTGATGTTGTCGCTGAAAAGAAGACCTTATCTATTAATTGGGGAATATTGAAGGAAGATGAGATGGCACTTATTAAGAACAAACTTATCGCTGGATTCTTTCCAATAACATTCCATGATGATGGACAGGACATAACAATAACAAGCTATAGAGGTACATTAAGTAAAGAGGTGCTGGGTGATATAGGTGACGGTAACTATTATTACAGAAGTGCCAGTGTATCTATAATACAGCAGTAATAGGAGTAAATATGAAGATAACATTAAGCATTAAGGATATAGAAAAGCAGATTAATAGCTTACAGTCTATTAATAAAAAGCTCCCCTTGAAAGTTAACTGGGCTATTGTAAAAAACCTTAAAACACTTAAAGCTGAGCATTCATGCGCAGAAGAATTAAGAATTAAGATTCTTGAGACGTACTGCATGAGGGATGAAAAGGGGAATTCTATTATAGAGAATGGTAATTACAGGTTTGAGAACGATGCAGAAGCAAGAACAGCCATTAAACAGATTGAAGAACTTAATATGACAACTGCAGAGGTGGATATTTGCACTATAAATATTGCGGATGTAGAGAAGTGCAATGGAAGTGATTATGAGGCACTTACAACGCATGATATAGAAGCATTGGAGTTTATGATACAGGAGTAAATTATGTATAAAAATGTTACAGAGCAGTTTGCGACAACTATTCGTTCTCCATCAAGGACATTTAATCTTAGACTTAATGTAGAAGGAACATGGATAGACGCAGGCTTTAAGAAAATGACATATGAGAATGCTTCCTGTGCAGATGAATATTTACAATTAGGTTCAACAGTTGCGGCTAAAATTGAGCTTACTATAAAAAAGAGCGATATTCTTTTTGATGGTATAGAGTTACCGTTAGAAATAGGCCTTTTACTGCCAGATGGAACTTATGAATATGTTCCGGTAGGAATATTCAAAGCTGAGCATCCAACAAGTGACCAATATACGACAACATTTACAGCTTATGACAGAATGATACAGACGACAGGATTATATGCTTCTGAGTTAGAGTATCCGGCATCTGCAGTTGCAGTTATGAATGAGATAAGTGAAGGTTGTGGTATTCCTGTAAATAATGAAGGTTTGGAAGATATTATTATTGATACCAAGCCTAATGGCTATGTATATCGCGAAATGATAGGATACATAGCTTCTTTGGCAGGTGGTTTTGCTTGCGTGGATAGAACGGGAACCATTGTAATTAAGTGGTATGAGGATAATGATGTTGTATATAATTTATCCAGGATTATGTCATTTGAAAAAGATGAAGGTGAGTTTAAACTTGAAAAATTGACATGCAATGTCGATAGCTCCACAACATATACATCTGGAGACGGTCTTCTTGGTATAACCTTGGATAATCCTTTTATGCCACAGGCAAAACTTGAAAAAGTATATGCGAAACTAAAGGGATTTACATACAGAGGTGCAACAATAAAGGCTCTGGGAGATATACGTCTGGATCCATGGGATATTATCACAGTAGAAGATGGAGAAGATGTATATAAAATTCCGGTAATGAATATTGTGCAGGAATATGACGGTGGTATGTCCATGACAATATCTTCTTATTCCAAAACAAAAACGGAAGAGGAGATAGACTTCAAGGGTCCTTCTATAACAGAAAAAGAAAGAACTTATACTGAAATACAAGAAACAAAAAATCTGTTGGTCGAAAAGGTAGATGCAGACTATGTTAATTCACGTTTTACTAAAACAGAAGATTTTGAGGCAACTAACGCAAAGATACGAAAAATTGAAAGTGAGAAGCTTAGCGCTAAGGATGCTGAACTAAAATATGCCAATATAGATTTTACTAACATTGGTAAGGCCGCTATGGAATATTTTTATTCCATGTCTGGTTTAATAAAAAATGTAACTGTAGGTGATCAGACTATTACCGGAGAACTTGTCGGTGTAACCATAAAGGGCGATATAATCGAGGGTAACACCATTGTAGCAGATAAGCTTGTAATTAAAGGTGAAGACGGTCTTTATTACAAACTTAATACCGATGGTATTACGACTGAAGCACAACAGACAGACTATAACAGTCTGAATGGACAAGTTATCAGGGCTAAGTCAGTTACAGCGTCTAAAATAGATGTTAAAGATTTAGTGGCTTTTGATGCAACTATTGCTGGTTTTAATATAGAGAATACTGCTATATATTCGACAGGAAAAGAATCAGCAACTAGTGGTGTTCGTGGTATATATCTTAGTAAAGATGGTCAGATGGCTGTTGGTGATTCGAAGCATTATATTAAGTATTATAAAGACACAGATGGTTTGTATAAGCTTAAGATTTCCGCAGATGCCTTAGAGTTTTCTACAGGTGGAAGTGTAGAGGATGCAATCGGCGATTTGAAAAATGAACTAGATAGTGTGAAAGAAGAAATAGTTTCCATAATAAGCATATCTTCAAGCAAAGGAAATGTGTTTAAAAATACTAATGTATCAACTGTATTATCTGTAACGATATTCAGAGGCACACAGAGAATAACTAACATAGAAGAACTCAAGGCTACATATGGAGAATCTGCATATTTGCAGTGGAAGTCACAGGAACATGATGGCGACACTTATCTTGAGATTCCGGCAATTGATGAACGTATATCAGAAGGCGGATTCAAATTTACAATAAGCCCTAACGACATAGATACAAAGGGCATATATACATGTGATTTAATCACAGATTAGGAGGAAATAGAATATGGCAATTAAAGCTACTGGTCAGGTGACCATTATCGATGTCACTGATGCGTATTCAGTGATACTTACAAGTGAGGCGTATACATTTGTTGGTAATACGTCTGGCGCACCAGCAGGACTGAAGTGCGCTACACAGGCTGTTGCTTATTGCGGTTCTAATCAGTGTTCTGTTGTAAACGTAGACCAGAAGGCAATTACATGCCCTACTGGAATTTCAGTTGCAGTAGAGAACAGCGGAACGGCATCACCAACAATTACATTTACAACAACAGCAACCGTAACGACAGCATGCGAAGCAGTAATTCCAGTTGTTGTAGATGGTATAACAGTCAACAAGAAATTTTCTTTCGCGGTAGCAAAGACTGGACAGACAGGACAGACGGGAGCAACGGGTGTTGGAGTTAAGAGTATTGTTAATTACTTTTTAGCATCGACTGCTAATACTAATGTTACAGCTGCTACAGAAGGTTGGACTACAACCATGCAGACTACAGACACTTCAAAGAAATATCTGTGGTCTTATCAGCTCATTACATATACAAACAATACAACAGCTAAGACAACTCCGACAATTATAGGCACACACGGAGCAACAGGACAGACAGGAGCTACAGGAAACGGCATTAAGAGTGTTACCAACTATTATTTAACTACAACAGCTAATACAGGTATAACAACTGCTACTAGTGGATGGTCAACAACTCCTACTGCTACAACAACAACTAACAAGTATATGTGGTGCTACCAGCTTATTACATATACGAACAATACAACAGCTAAGACAACTCCTGCAATTATTAGTACACATGGTGCAACAGGAGCAAAGGGGGATGCTGGAGCAGATGCTATTACAGTTACTATTATATGTAGCAACGGTAGAGTATTTAAGAATAACACCGGTAACACGGTACTTACAGCACATGTATTCAAGGGTTCTATTGAGCAGACAATCACAGATGCAGGAGTAGTTAGTGGTCTTGGGTCTATCAAGTGGTATAAGGCAGGAAGTACAACAGCATTAGCAACAGCTAAGACGTTAACAGTATCTGCGAACGATGTAGATAACACACAGGCATATACGTGTCAGTTAGAAGATTAATAAAGAAGGGAGGCGTACGTCAAAATGGCAGTTAAAGCAGCTAGTCAAATTTCAATTATAGATGTAACAGACGCATATTCAGTTACATTAACATCGGAGGCGTACACCTTTGTTGGGAATACTGCTGGGGCTCCGTCTGGGTTGTCATGTACAACTCAGGCGGTTGCTTATTGTGGGAATACTGTATGCAAGATAATAGTGGGAACAATTACGTGTCCTATTGGTATTTCAGCATCAATTTTGAATAACAATACGGTATCTCCAACAATAACATTCAAGACGACAGCTACAATTTCTGCGGCATGCGAAGCAACGATTCCGTTAACAATAGATGGCGTTACTATAACAAAGAAATTTTCGTTTGCAGTTGCAAAAACTGGTGCCACTGGAGCATCAGGCAAAGGAATTAAATCCACGGCAATAACATATCAGGCTGGTGCGTCTGGAAAGACTGCTCCAACTGGTACTTGGGTAACTTCTCCACCAGAGACTACAGCAGCGTTACCTTATTTATGGACACGTACAGTTTTCACTTATACAGATAATACGACAAGTACTTCATATTGTGTTGGTTCTACCCCAGAAGGAATACAGGTTGGTGGAAGGAATCTTGCACAAAAAACGTCTAATAAGTACGATGCTGGTTTTTCCAAGTTCGATGGAAACGATAACGTTTGCTTTAGCATTGGAAACACTTTAACTGATGGGTTGTCAGTAGGCGACGTAATATCAATTAAGTTAATATGCAAATATACTAATATAGTATCTGTAAGCGGAAAAACTCCTCAGGTTCGTATCGTTGGAGCTGGTAATGTAACAGGTTGGAATGATAATGGGTATTTTCCACCAAATGATTATACTAAGCTGTCTGGCTCTAATGGTGAAGTAACAATAATGTATCAGGCAATAATTAATGCCAATCATGTTAAAAATTCTTATTGGAATACGTTACTTAGAACAGACTCAATTCAAAGTGGCACGATACAATGCAAGATGTTTAAAGTTGAACGCGGCACAAAATATACAGATTGGTCACCAGCCCCAGAGGATACTGATAATAAAATATCAGATGTATGGCAGGGTGTTAATGATGTATATGATGACTATTCGGAATTCAAAGAGAATACCTACACCAAAGCAGATATGGATACCAAGTTAACTGAAACTAAGGAAGCAGTACTTATATCAGCTAACGCTACTTATCAACGGCAGGATGCTATGGGTAATTATTACACTGTTTCACAGGCCAATTCAGCTATAAACGCCAGAGCTAATCAGATAGAGGCTAAGGTCAGTGCAATCAAAATAGGTGGTCGAAACCTTATTATTCGCACGGGGGAACTTGTTAATAAATCATTACAGGCCGATGGTTCTACGAACGACTACGACAAAACAAATGTCATGGGTTCGAAGATATCAGTTGTGCCTGGCGAAGAACTTACGTTCCATAAAGATAACGGAAGTGAATGGTTCAGATGGAATTGGTACGATAGTGAAGGAAAATTTATGTCGAGAATGCCAAACCAGAATAATTTATTCACATGGAAAGTTCCAGATGGTGCTTATTTCATTTTAGTAAGTTATCCAAATACAGGTAACGTTAAAGTGGAACGAGGTAATCGAGCCACAGACTGGACATTAGCTCCTGAGGATACGGATGCTAAGATAGATGATATTTCTATAGGTGGAAGGAATCTTATTAAGACAACTGATTTGACTGTTGGTTGGATTGATGATACTGGAGCGTTGCGATATACAGCCGATTGGGACAAGACGTTCCTTACCGGTGAATACATATCTGTTGATGCCGAAAAAGAGTATATGTTCCAGCTGTTCTGGACAGATAATAATACGGAGGCTTGGATTGTTTATGCCTATTACAATTCTAATAAAGAATTTATTAAGGTAGCCCCAAACGACGTTTACAACACCGATAAGTATTATAAGTGCTATGCGTGAGGCATCCTCAAGAGGATTTGTTGTAAAAGGCGGACGTTATCTTGAAAGTGTATCTCATGCTGATACTATTGTATTTGACAAGACAGGTACTCTGACAAAAGGTGTGTTTGAAGTTGCCGGTGTGCATCATAATACTATGGAAGAAGCAAAAATCCTTGAATATGCCGCACTTGCAGAAAGCTTTTCCACACATCCGATCAGCCGCAGCCTGAAAACTGCTTATGGCAAAGAAATTGATCAGAATCGTGTAACAGA
>OHEU01000958.1_pt1 | contig 14373 bp, 5 predicted proteins | sample 1567341 | NCBI WGS metagenome assembly OHEU01 (sample SAMEA3879524, study PRJEB24766) | human gut metagenome | biome: human-associated habitat; feature: feces | place: USA | collected 1985/1987 | reverse complement strand
TCGAGGTTTTGCTTGCAAAACCGATTCCGCGTCTTGACTGCGGAGGCACTCCGCCTCGAGCGAAATTTTTAATTGTCTTAGGGAAGTCTGTCAACTTATCAGCAGTTACTTAGCATATTCTTATCTGTTCTCCAAGCTCCAATGAATAAATTATGCACTCAGAAACCTCTATCTCCTCGGATTGTTCTAAAGCATTTTTATAAAGTAAAAGCTGTTTTGAATAACTTTCTGCCAAACTTTCAACAGAATCAATTCTGTCCGTCTTATAGTCCACAATAACAGCCTTGCCATTTTCAATAAATGCACAGTCAATTGCACCTTGCATAAAAATCGGTGTATCTGCTGTTTCATCTGTTACGGCTATCTCTGCAAGCTTTGTAGGAATCATAACAGCAAAACGATATTCACGCATAATTCTTTCCGCTGATTTCATTCTTGCAAAAAGCTCCCCGCTCATAAATTTCTTTACGGCGTTTCTGTCTATTGCGTCTGCCTGTTCCTGACTAAGAAAGCCATTAGACACAAGCCTTTTAAGTTCAGCCGTCATATTAAAGCTATCCGAAAAAATATCTGCATAATGCAAAAATTCGTGAAAAGCTGTACCTCTTGACGCACCTTTAATCTTGCCTGTATTCATAAACTTAGGCTTAGTTTTTACAATAAAACTCTTTCCTGTGCTTTTATGGCTGACAGATGAAGCAGAAACCTTTGTAGGAATAGCAACAAAGTCTTGATACTTATATTTTGTTTCTATATTTTCGGTAAGCTTTTTCTCAAGCTCTTTGTCTATTGCAATATCAATAATTTTATCTTCTGATTCTTTTTCATATTCGATAGAATCAGAATCCACCACAACAACTTTCCAAATGCTATCTGTCGGAATTGTTTCAATATGTTCAATGCCGAAACTATTTAACTGAGCCGACATTGAAGGGTGACGCAAGGCACAAAGTGCTATCCATTGTGCAAAGGTTTTACAGCTTTCAACAGCATAAGGGTCTATTGCTATATTATCCGAATCGTTCAATTCATCATAAATAGGCAACTTACTAACCAAGCTCAAGAACCAATCGACAACGCCCCTTGTTTTTGTTTCATTGACTGTATTTACAAGATAAAGCTTTTCCTTTGCTCTTGTCAAAGCAACATAGAGTATTCGCATTTCTTCACTTATTGCTTCACGCTTTTTCTCTATTGAAACGATAGTGCGAACCTCTGTCGTCTTTGAAAGCATATTTTCCCGGTCATAGCTTTTAAATGCAATTCCAAGTGTTGGGTGATATACAACCGCATTCGCATCAGAATTTCGCTGTGCAGCAGTTCCTGCAAGAATACAAATAGGAAATTCAAGTCCTTTAGAGCTGTGAATGGTTATAATCTTAACATCGCCATCAGATTTATTCTGACTACTCGAAAGAACTCCGCCAGTTTCCTTAAGTCTTTCCAACATTCGTATAAAACCCGAAAGACCTCTGAAACCGTTTTTTTCATATTCTCTTGCAAGATTAAGAAGTTTTCTTACATTTTTTATTCTTGCCTCACCGTCAAGCTCAGCACCAATAATAGAAAGAAAACCACTTCTTGCAAAAAATACATCGAGAAAAGTATCAGACGGAACTGTCGATGAAAGTTTTCTATAAAAATACATTTCATTATTAAAATCTATGCACTTTTTCTGCAAAAGTTCATCTTCTGGATTTTCCAAACCAATATATTCTATCACCGTAGAATATATTTTACCTGAACGATTTGCAAGTCTTAGTTTTGCCATATCGTCAGGAGTAAAGCCATAAACAGGACTCATCATTATACTTGTAAGCGGAATATCTTTCTGCGGATTATCCACAGCTGTAATAAACGAAATAAGAAGCTTAATCTCACTTCGTTCAAACAAATTTCCGCTATTATTTCTTGAAACAGGTATACCTCTTTGTTCGAAAACATCTGCATATGTGTCAATATTATTCTGAAGATTTCTCATAAGAATACAAATATCGCTATATTTAGCGGGGCGTGTACTGTTTTTATCCTTAATTTTAAGTTTTCCTACAGTATTTTCAATTATATCTGCTATATGATTTGCCTCATCAATCTGCCATGGATTTTCAGGCTTTGAAGCAACTATGTGATACTCAGTTTCCGGCTCTTCTATTTCGGAATAATCAGCTTTTGCAATAAGCTTTTCTTCGTCATCATATTTAACCTGACCAACTGTTTCTGACATAATCTGCTCAAAAATAAAGTTTACACTGCTTATAACACCCTTACGACTTCTGAAATTACCAGAAAGAAAAATCGGTGGATAACTCTTACTATCTGAATTTTCACGATTTTTTTTGCGGTAATTTTCTCGCCTGTTAAGGAATATTTCAGGCATAGCCTCTCTGAAACGATAAATACTCTGCTTAACATCACCAACAGTAAAGAGATTATCCTCATTGTTAGAAACAGAAGTAAAAATCATATCTTGAACCATATTTGTATCTTGATATTCGTCTATGATAATTTCATCATACTTTGCAGCAATTTCTATGCTTTGCTTTGTTCGGACATATTTGCCATCTTTTTCTTCAAGAAGTAGGTTAAGTGTCATATGTTCAAGGTCGGAGAAATCCGCAATTCCTCTATCATTCTTTATTTCTTTGAATTTCTCATCATAACGCTTAATTGCCTTGCAAAGTCCTCTTGCAAGACTTGCAGAATCCTTAATTTCTTCCTTACATTCTTCTTCAGTTCTTGAGAATAAATCCTTAATTTCTTTTACTGCTGAAACAAGCTCTTCACGATAATTGGCTATCTCTTTTTTAAGTTCTTCTTCTCCCTCAGGAACTTTTGATGGCAAAGAAACAGATGTAGGACTAAATTCTGAAATAACAGATACAATTTCATTCCATGAAAGTTCTTTAGAAAGTTTTTCTGAAAGTTTCTTATAATCTTCAAAACAAGTCTTGAAAGCATTCAATTTTTCAACATAGGTAAGAATTTTCTTATCTTCTCCCTTTGGCTTACTTGTAGCTGCTAAAATTGCAGAGGCTAAACCTTCAAAATCAACTAATCTTTCAGTAATTACCCTTAAAATATATTTTAACAGTCTTCCCATATAACTATTTATATGTTTAAGCCTTGAAACAGCCACATTTCCCCATTCTGTTTCTTTGAATGGCAAATCTGTTTCATACATCTTAACAGCATTTTCAATCCAAGCAATAGGAAACGGGTGAGAAAGTATGCTTACATAAATTGAAAGAATGACACTTCTAAGGTTATTATCAGATTTAACTGTTGCAAGAGCATCGGCAAGCTTATTAAAATCATCATTGCCGTTTTGTTCTTCACTCTCTTTATAAAGCTCATCTAATGCTTCATCAAGTGCGTCATTGCTCGCAATAGCAAGTTCACTTTCTGAGCCTATTCTTAAATCACGCTTAACGCCTAATTCAAAGAAATTTTCACGAACAATCTTACTGCAAAAGCTATCTATTGTACATATATCAGCATTACGCAAAAGCATAAGCTGGCGTTTAAGTTCAGTATTATGCGAATCCTCTTTGAGATATTCCTGAAGTTCGGAAATTATTCTTTGTTTCATTTCTGCCGCAGATGCCTTTGTAAATGTAACAATGAGAAGTCTGTCTGCTCTTATCGGATTTTCCTTATCTGTAATAAGTCTTATAACTCTTTCAGTAAGAACACTTGTCTTGCCCGAGCCTGCCGCCGCAGAAACAAGCACGCTTCCGCCTCTTGCATTTATAGCTCTTTCCTGCTGTTCTGTATATATTCTTTTAGGCAAGATTATCACTCCTCTCCATTATTATCTTGAATTTCTTTAAGAACATCTTCTGCTTTGTCTATTCTCATATGAGTTTTTCTTTTCATACTATTCTCAAAATTACAAATGCTGTCATATATGCAGTATTCGCAACCATCAAGTTCAACCTTCGTACCTTTTTTGATTTCAAGAGGTTCTGCTGAAATATTTCCGCCACGAAGTTCCATAGCCATATCAGAAATAACTTCATCTATCTTATCAAATATACTTTCAAAATCCTTACTTGAACAGGTTTCTACAATCGGCGTTTTTCTTCCATTAGTTCCCCATTTTCCAAACTTAACAAAGCCCTTACTTCCATTCATAGCAGAAAGTATGCTTTCATCATTTATAACTATTCCATTCATAGAAAGCTCTTTTTCTCGCTCATCAACTATATCATCAGAGCTTTTATTTTCTGAATCTATATAACTGCTTGTTGACGGAACATATAAAACTCCACAAGGTATGATATTATCGCCAAAAAGTTCATTTCCATTCTTGACTATCGCTGAAAGATATAGCAACATCTGAACATTTATTCCACAAAGAATATCATCAAGCACAAATTTCTTATTGCCTGTTTTATAGTCTATTACTCTTATATAATCACAGGTTTTTCCGCTCTCATCAGCTTTTTCCATCTTGTCAACTCTATCGACCGAACCCCTTATAAATACTCTTCCACCATCAGGCAATATAATCTTATATGAAATTCTGGCATCATCTCCACCTATCGGAAGTTCAACCTCAACAGGCTTAAATTCAGATTCTGTAAGTTCCTCAATAAGTCTTTCAAGTATAATCATAACTGATGAAATTATTCCCTTATACATACGCATAAAGCTTGCGGACTTTTCTTCCTCTCCGCCTAAGCTTTCGAGATAGCTGTCTAAAACAGCTTCAACAGCTTTCTTTCTGCCATCATAACCTTGCTCCGAAAGCTTTTCTACACCATATTCCTTTGAGAGAAGCTTTTCGAATATATAATGCACCGCACTACCATATTGTCGAGGGTCAAATTTTGCTCTTTCACTTGGTTTAGCTTTTATTCCATAGTGACAGAAATATCTGAACGGACAACGGTAATATTCTTCAATCTGTGTTGCAGAAATATTCATATGGTTTCCGAAAAGACTTTTTGCTATCTTTTTGTCCGAAATTTGAAAAGGTTTTTCCTCAAATGCTCTGTCTGTTGAATCAATTCTGCCCGAAAGCTCTGGATATTTCTTTATACATTCTCCTATTGTTGCAGAAATTGATGGTTCTCTATACTTTAAAAGTGCGTACTGCTCTAAAGCAATCGCCTTTGAACACACTATATCTGTTATATGCATATCAGACCTTGTACGAATCTTTATATCAGGAAATATTTCTCTTAATTCGGATATTATTTTCGATTCTATTGTAGTTTCGCCTGCGGTATTCTCTAAATATCGGCTTATGAATAGCTTTTCACTTGCATATGAACAAGCCTTATAAGCGAAAAATTCCTCTTGAAGATAAATATTTCCTATCGAATCTGTGAGCGGAAGTGCCATTGAAATCAACTCATCACGCTCTAAGCTTGTGAAAATTCCATTATCTGTTGGTGTTTTTGGAAATATTCCATCAACTGCACCAATTACAAATACTATTCTTGGTTTATCAGGACGAATTGTATCTGCATTTCCAAGAGTAACCTCATCAAGAGTTCTCGGAATAGTTGATATATTTCCTTGTGAAATTATCATTTCTATAAGCTCAAAATATCTTTTCGGTGATATATATTTTTCTTTTAAGGTTTCATAAAGGGTATCAAATAATTGCATAAGCATATCCCATACTCTTAATTCTTCTTCGGCAAGTATACTTTCATCATTTTGCTCAAAATAAAGGGATAATTGCTTAACCTTTTCAAATGCTCCAAAATCTTCAAGTGCTTTAAAAACCGCACTTGTCATTTCTGCACCATCAGCATTTTTTAGATTATCACGCAATTTAAAAATGGTCTCTGAAATAAGCTTTCTATGAGCTTCAAGCTTTTCTAAAATTTCTGCACCATCTTCTCCACTTCTGTCTATAAAACCATCTATACTTCTTGTGAATGGTTTATTCCAATCCGAACCTTTTAAATTCCACACAAAAGCATAATTTTCTAAAGCGAATATATCATCATCTGGAATTGATGTCATACCAGTTTTTAATATAGTAAGTATTGATTCGGTTGTAAGGTTTCCAACTGCTGCCTCGAGCATTGAAAGCACCAATCGCATAAGTGGCTTTGCCTCTAATCTTTCCGGATATGAAACAAAAAGCGGAATATCATATTTTTTAAACGATGAATTTATTATTCCTCTATACATCTCTGAATCTCGGCATATTATGGCAATCTCATCATATCTATATCCATCTGCAACAAGCTTTTTAATATCACGAGCGACTTGTTCGGATTCATCGTAAATATCTTCTGCCTCATATAGCATAACCGAACCGCCAAAATTCTGCTCTAAATCCTCATTGCGGAAAATCAGTTCTTCAACATATCTTAAATCATCGTTTTTATAACGCTTATTATCATCTACGGAAAGGTTTATATCCTCAAACTTTATGCCATTTTCTGAGGCAAGTTTTTTTATTAAAGAGTGTGTTCGATTTACAAAATAGAACATTGAGTCATTATCGTTGTTTTCTATATCTCTGCAAAGCGTTATATAAAAATCCTTTGATTGCTGAATAGCAAGAGAAACAATCTCCAATTCTTCAGCAGTAAAGCTATGGAAAGAATCTATTGCAACAACCTTTCCACTGAAAAAGTTATTTTTTGCAAGAACCAAGCTTGCCGAAATAAGCTTATCCAAGGGGTCTATATATGTTTCTGAAATGAGTGCATCATAAGCTTCATAAATCAATGCACTATCATGAAGTTTTTTTCTAAGTCTGCCATCTGAAACTCTTTTACTAAGCTCCATAAGCTTTTCAGGGGTAATTAAACATATTTTATATTCGGAAACTGCTGTAAGCATAAGTGAGGTTAAATCAGATTTTCCTGTTCGCTCACCATAAAGTTCAAGCTTATCCTGAACAGCCTCAATAGCAAGGCTCATCAAAATAAGTCTTGCACCATCAGAAAGCTCCTTTTTGGAATCTTTGCCATATTCCATTTCGATATGGTCACAAAGACGCTGAAGGCTTAATACATCTATATTTCTGGCATTTTTTGCACCAAGTCGATTTAATATTTCGCTTTCATTCTGAAATGATGCTTGTTCAGGTACAATAAGAATTATATTATCATTATTTTGAAACCCTTAGAGGGCTACCTTAAAACGAGGTAGTCATTTTTTGCTCTCTCACAAATAGTATCTAATAAAACTGTACTTTTACCGCTGCCACTTCTGCCATTTATTATATGCACCATTTAAATTCACCTCATTATTGTTATAAAATCACTTTGGTAGTTTCTCAGATTGCATCAAATATCTTCCCACGCTCACTACGAACAAGATTTGTCAAACAATTTCATATCTTTATAACGGCGGCACTTCACTATGAAACCCTCTGCGATGGTTTCATACAAAAAACATTCCACTGGAATGTTTTTCTGCCCTCCTGTGCTTTAGGAATCATTAAGTATTTCGCCATCTGCGGACGGCGACCAAAAGTCCTGCCTTTGGAAACTGCAAGCTTTTTCAAAAGCTTGAGCAAAACTTTTAATTTACATTAAAATAACTTGAATTTATTATAACATAAAAAGCATATCTGCACAATTCCACAATACAGAATGTGCAAATATGCTTTTATAATTTTATTACCACCAAGGAAGCTTATTCATCTTCCAAAGCTCCGAAACTCTATTATACTGAACACAGTCAACGCCTAAGCTTACTCTTACTCGCTGAGAATAGTCTTTATCAGGGTTAATAAGGTCTTCAACATCTTTACCTACTGATTTAACCTTAGTGATTACATTATAATGTTCCACAGCATTTTCTTCAGATTCTAAAATATCCTTAAAATAGAAATAACCGTCTTTTTCAACATTATTATAAATTTCATCACTGCAAGTATATTCAGGGTAATCGTGAGGAACTAATTCAATATAATCATGTGTGATGGTTTTGCCGTTTTCGTCCGGAACAGTTTCTGAATCGTGACGAATCCAACTACAATCAAGCTTAAAACGACAATATGTTTTTGCTTTTCCAGTGTATTCTACATCAACCGTTATCGTTTCAAATTCTTTAGGAGTAAGCTCTATATAGCCTTCATCATTTATAGTCGCCTCTCGCCTATCTGTTTCGCCATCCTTTATATAATAAAGTCTTGCGATAGCGTGAAAATTTTCAAGATAAGCCGCTGCTTCAAGCTGTTCTAATGATTTATACCTTGAAAATGTACTTGAGCATATCAAACCGATTATCATTAAAAGCGAAAAGGTAGCAAGTATAACATTTCTTTTGGTTATGTACTTCTTAAATTGAATAAGATTCATTATACTCTCTCCTTTTCTTTTAGTCTACTTGTGCTGAAGTAAGCTTAATAGTAAAGCTTTCCGATTCAGCATTAAGCTCTTTTAATGTTTTATGAGAAATTTTATCCTCATTCAAATCTGCGTCTGCTTTGTAGATATTATCATGCTCTACCCAAGAAATTATAAAGAATGTTCTGCTCTCCCCTGTATCAATAGTTCCACTGTTTTCTATCTCTTTAAAAGATTTTTTATTCTTTTCATTTATGATATTCCTTACATCAGTATAATCTGCAAGTTCAGCTTCAGTTTTTCCGAGATAATCTAAAACCATAAGTGGAATACTTCCGCACTTTGTTTCATAGGCAGTTATTTCCTCTTCATTCATAGGAATAATCAGTTTTTCGTATAGATTTCCTGTTTGGTCTTGGATTCCCATATCAGAGAGTGAAATATCACACTCACTGAAATTATGAATATTTACTTGCTTCTTTTCATAGGTTCCATCTATCATACTTTTGGTTTCTGATATTTTGCTTGTTGCATAAACAGTCATAGTCATATTCTGTTCTACCGACTGCAAATCACCACTATGAATCTCAACATCATAAATTGCCGCTCGTGCATCTTCTGTTTTAGTATCTCCACTTGTATAACGAGAAAATGACAAGCTTAAGCCCACTATTGAGATTATGCAAAGATATATCATCAGAAATGAAAAATAACGGTTATGAAATAGTTTTTTCACAATAAATCACGCCCTATAACATTAACTGATTATTAATTGGTCTCACGCCTATAAACATAGTTATTGAATATGCCACCCTTGCCAAGTATCGCAATATTGCTACCATCCTTTGCAGCGTTATTCATATTCCAAATATACTCAACACCCCAAATTGTACTTGAAGTATCTCTCTTTATGACTATTCGGACATTTAAATCTTGATTACTGCTACTGCTGAGAATAAGCTGTTTGCCATCAAAGCCATTCTGAGAATTTTTAAGAGTATTTGCATTGTCCATACTTTGGCTGAAAACTAATACATCATAAGTATATCCAGCAGGCAAGTCCACGCTTATATCATAAGCAAAGCTTTTCAGATTATATACATATGGCTCAGATTCACCTGACGAAGTTCCACTTAGATATTTTGTCTGATAAACATCTACTTCACTACCATTAAGCTCTTTTATAGTTGCAGAAATCATACCATATTTTTCTATAATCTCTTTATACATTGCATCGCTTTCTTGAAATACCTTTGTCATTTTTGCTTTAAATTCATCTTCACCACCAAGCTTTTCTATCTCGCCCTCTTGTGCAACTTCGAGCGTTGTGCTCTTATTTCTTACACCGGGAACAACTGAAACCTTATAAAGGGTTTCGGTTTTGCCATCTTCAGCAATAGACTTATAATATGTCACCGATGGAGAATAGCTATAATCTTTGGCTTCCTCATCATACGCATTATAGTTTACTGTAAAAGTATACTGCTTATAATTGTTTTCTATTACATTGCCATCTTCATCATAAACAAGAACCTCCTCTGCATCAGCACTTTCCCACTTGCTATCACTAAAGCTCGGGTAAGAATCTTCTCCAGAAATCTTTCCTGTGTATTTTTGAAGTTTAGCTTTATAAGGCACTCGAAGGGTTATTTTACTCTCTTGTTGGTCTTTCTTAACATATGAAAATACATTAAAGGTATCTACTCGATTATCACCTGTCATAACATTTTCATAGCCTGTATAGACAATTTCTCCGCTCTCGCTGGCTTTAAGAATGGTTACATCTCTTGAATCTGCACCTTCTATATTACTATTTTCTAAGATAAAAGGTGTATATTGCTGATTGTTTACCTTAAATTCCTTTATGTAGGTTTCATCATTAGGAAGATTCTCTATGATGAACGGAACACTATAAGGAATTGTCCATGTAAAATTAAGAGCATCTTTATTTTCAAGATATTCGCCTGTATCATAATCGTAAAGCTTAACCGCAGTATTATTTACAGTTTTATCAGTAAAATCCATACGATACATAAAGTATGGAACGATTTTGTATGTACCGACAGGTGCATTATTTTTAAGAATAAATGTCCAAACACTATAGGGTGTTACAGATATGCCTGTTTCTCCTTTGGAATTTTGGAAATATTTATTTATCTGCTCTTTTGTAAGCTCGGTATAATCATCAGAGGAAATTCCCTTGAAATAAATCTTTATTCTGTCAGCAGCATAACCACTTCCACTATACTTTGCATCACTATATACAGCATTATCTGTTCTGTCAAGAGAAACATTTGAGCTTCCCCATTGTGCAGTAAAAGTTATATCGCTGGTTTCATTTCCGAGAACTTTTCCAACATATGAACCATCATCGTTCTTATCAAAAATGGTATATCCATTTTTAGTTGCTGAACTTATTGTTACTTTTGGCTCATTTTCATATGTACCCCATGCCGTACCGTCTTCTTTTTTGCCGTAATCTCCCATATGAATTTGTTCATATGTATATCGGCGAATATCTCCATTTTCTGCCATAACATCTGTATGACCTATATATTTTGCAGGATAGTATGCTCCTGTTTTAGTATCATTCTTAACATATATTTTCTCTACAACATTTTCAAGAGTTACAGGCTTTCCTTTTGGTATTTCGTCAACTTCCTCATCTATTTCTTCTGACTTATTATATATAGGGTTATCAGCATCAACATAGTAAGTAGAAGTTGGATTATTAGCAATTGAAGATTTCAAACTCATATATGTACCACAATTAGTAGTACTATTAGCTGACTTTGTTGCATCGTTATCTTTTTTAGTACAGTAATAATATCCAAGTGGATTTATACCATATTTTGGTCTACCTACAAAAAGTAAACCCTGTTGGTAACCATCAGCAGATTTTCCATATAGCTTATCATATGAAAGAAGGTCTAAAACTCTAATTTCAGCTCCCCAGTAACGCGTATATGTAGTTGGGCTCGGATAATATTGAGAGCCTCCTAAACTTATATAACCCCAACCAGTTCCTTGAATGGCATTAAGTGGCGAATATTCTTTGCAGAAATATACGGTTGCAAAGTGTTTTCCCGAATCAGAGTTTTTTGTTCGCTCATACATAAGATTAACCTTATATAAGCCACCATAGAAGCATTCTGAATCGCTTAATACACTATTAAGGTCTATTTCTACCTTACCAGTGCTCTTTTGGTCTTCGTCGTATTCAACCTCGCCAACTTCAACCTTATATGAAGATTTGTAATGATTAGCATCATCATTCCACTTCAGCTGATTATAGCTGATATTCTCTGCGGAAGGCAATCTATCCTGCCAAAAAACGCTCGCCCAGATTTTATCACCCTTGCTCATATTATAAGTTGTAACAGATATTTTAGGATATTTATTACTGCTGCTTGAATAAGACTTATAGCTCTGTATATTTTCCCCTTGTAAGCCATTTCCATTTGCATCTTTATAATTATCTGAAACATAATAATAAATTACATCTTGTGCAGGCTTGCTTGGGTCAGTTTTATCCTTATCTGTGACAGAATCGTGCTTATCAGGGTCGATCTCAAGTCCGCCATTATCCGTTGTACTTGTAACTATTTTATCTGATGGCGTATCAAGTGATACAGAATCAAGTTTTGCATAAGGCTTATACTTATCTATAACAACATGGACAACAACTATATTTTTATGTATTCCATCTTCGGCTGTTATAACTCCAAGAACCTTTGTATACATATTGTCAAGGTCATTGTTGGTTCTATATGGTACAGCAATTTCCCACATATCACGGTCAGCAATATCTTCACAAGTATCATTAAATATATACTTAGCCTCATAACTTGACATCGACTCACTCCACTTTACACTTTCATCTGAAAGCATATCATCGAGATTATCTCCATTAAGCCATAAATTCTTTGGATACGGGTCAGTATAATGATTCATCTTTTTAAGACGCTTAGTGGTATCTACTGTATCGCCTTGATAGAACTTCATACTGGAACATTGAGATATACGCTCTATATTAGGAGAAATATATATACATCTATCTGTATCAACATTTTCATAAACAGTATTTCCATTATCGTCTTTTATTGGTTTGCCTGTCTTGGAATCACGCACTTTTCTACGGGCTGAGGAAGAATCTATATCGTCTATCGACATATAGATATTTATATCCGTATACTTAATCTTATCGGAATATGTTCCGTCAGAAAGCTGTGCATAATGAGTTTCTATATCGCTCAAATAGTTATCAAAGAACTGATAGTAGGTTGTATCATTATTTGTATATTCCCACTTTGTCTGCATTTTATATTCGATAAGCTCATCAAGACTACTATCTTTAATCTGCTGTGCATAAATATCAAAGTCCTTTTGCAGGGTTCTCTCTGACGGAGAAACCATAGAGGAATATAATGAATTAAGCTCGTTATCGTTGACGAGAGAGCTGTCAAAGCAAGCCGATTCGCTCTTTTCATCATATTGAACACCAAATTGTATATTATTATAGCTATTCTCAATGCGACTTCTTCTTGGCATAAATACATCTACGCTTCTGTACTCATCTATTGCCTTATCCATAATTACATATGCGCCATTGCTTTTAACCTCATCGCCAAAGCGACTTGTCAAATAAGCCTGCAAATATGGTGAAAGATTATCATAGTCCTGATAAGCCATTGCGTTCCTTTGGTGAGAATCGTAGTCTGTAAGCTCATGGATAATCTCTTTTCTAAACACGAAGTTATTGCTATAAAGAGCTACTGTATCTTCGGTATCGGTCTTATCGAGAGTCACAAGCTTTAGCTTACATCTGTTTTGGTCATTGGAATCATATGCAGCTTTATTTTTAGTATAGAGAGTTAAATTATCATAAATCTTTCCAGCCGCATATGTGTATCCGCCTACAATAGGATAATCGCTTACACCCTCCGGTGCTTCTGAAAGGTCTACCATATTATTAAGATATATAGGTCTGTTATGAGCATTTAAACCAAGAATAGAACCTACATAAATCTTATTATTTTTATTATCACCCTTATATCCGACTGTACCATAATTTATGCCATTAGTAAGTCTTGGGCCTAAACTGTTTGTATTGTATGGATAGGTATATCCCATTATTCCGCCCGCATATAAGCCACCACTCTCAAGATAATTGACGCTTATATTACCGTAGTTTATCATATTGTAGCCTATATATTTTCGAGCTTTATCATTCCAGGAATTATCGAAACCTATAATACCACCTACATATGTTGCATTACGGTTGCGTTCAGTACCAATTTCTATATCGCCATAATTCAAAACCGAGTTTATGTAATCAAAGTGGTATAAATTACCTACTATACCACCAATACACATAGTAGTTTTTCTTGTATTATTATTAGTATTATCAGTATTATACGGCTTATCATTATTATAATAAAGCTTTCCGAAATTTTCTGACTGAGTTATAGAAGCTGCGTTTAAAAATCCAGCAACGCCTCCCATATAAAGAGCTGCACCAGTACCCCAAGAATATGATGTTGGATTTGTTACATTGACATTTGCAAAATTATAACAATGGCTTAAAGTGAATTTTGCAACACTGACATATCCCACAATGCCACCAACAAAACCTTCACCACCACTCTCGTTAATATTTATATCACCATAATTTATGCTATTCGATATAGCTGAAGTTGAAGTAACATATCCAACAATGCCTCCTACATGATATGCGTCTGCATTTTCTACGGAAATATCAGCATAGTTTACACAATAGTCTGTTTCTCCTCCTATGCTTCTGATTCCACCGATATGAACATACCAGCCAAAGCCTGAAGCTCCTGAAGATTTACACCACGAGCTTATATACTCTGTGCCATTGACATTAGCTGTATAAAGATTTCTTACTGTGATTTTTCCTCGGTTTTCACTATGAATAGCTCTTCCACTATGTGTTATACCCGATAAATATAAACCAGAATCTTTATATTTTGCATTATTAACGCAATTTTCAACTGTAATAGGTGCAAAATTTATATTATTCTCACCCGATAAGCCACCGTTAAGATAGACATTATAATTATTAGTTATATAATTAAAG
>OHEU01000954.1_pt1 | contig 14383 bp, 10 predicted proteins | sample 1567341 | NCBI WGS metagenome assembly OHEU01 (sample SAMEA3879524, study PRJEB24766) | human gut metagenome | biome: human-associated habitat; feature: feces | place: USA | collected 1985/1987 | reverse complement strand
GGTTATTTATAGATAAAATGTTATCAGTTGTAAAGGTACTGCTTTTATTTCAAATAACCGTCACAATCAACAATAATTTGATGATTTTTATGAATATAATGACGAAAGGGTAGTGCAAAAGGTGGAATTTATTTCTTTTGAACGGCAAAAAGTACGATTCAAACATTTCTTCCATCAGAAGTACATGCTCATCCCAGCGCATAGACCTGAAGCCTATGCCCTGACGAAGAAATATGCGAGGATGGAAACGGCCTTGCTCCAAACATTTGTAGTACATTACATCTCCTCCATGTTCCCAATGGAGCAACTTCATTGTCGTGTGAGACTTGCCCACAAATATATACACGTCACCATTAGCCGGTTACAGACCCACTCGCCGGACCTGCCCACACATACCATTCACGCCCATGCGCATATCAGTATGATGCTGCGCCGTAACTATATGGTTGTCCTTATTCAAATTGAACATAACTTTTTTGAGAGACAAAGGAAAACAGTCTCGACGAAATGGAAAAGGCGGCTGGTTTCGGATGGTTGCGGCTTTTCCACATACAATTAGCCCCCACGCAACTCATTCGTCGCATGGGGGCTGGTTTGGTTATTGTCTATGGGCTGGGGCTTATTCATCCCCTGCCCCCGACGGTCGGTTATTTATATCCGTTGGTCTCGTCGATGTCTTCCCAAATGTCTGTGGCCAATGGAGCACGGGCTCCACCTGCATTTTCGGTTGCAACGCCGCCGTTTCCAAGGTTTAACAAACCGTCGTCACTGATTTTTGTCGAGCCTGCAAGGATGGCGTTAGCTTTTACTTCGATCAGCTCTGCTTTGGGCATAATATATTTTTGCTTCATAATCTTATATATATTTAGATGTTAATTACTTTACTACTATCTTCTTGCCGTTCTGAATATAGAGGCCGGGCTGCAAACCGTTGAGGCTGTTGCCTACATACTGGCCGTTCAGATTGTACACACGACCGTTGGCCTTGGCGCAGTCGATTACGAGGTCTTCGATACCAGTGGCAGTGCCGTCGATAACTACCTTGTATTTTGAAGCCTGGGCGTTAGAAGAGAGGACGAAAGCGGCACGGAAGCCCTTCATCTTACCTTCGCCTACCGTGAACAGTTTGCTGCCTGCACCGATGGCTGCTACAGATGTACCGCCCAGGTCATTAGCAGCAGTCATCTTGTAGAAACCGGTGAATGTGATGTCATTATTTACCTTTACGGGCTTTGGCTCTGCTACGAGCGTTACACGCTCAAATGTTTTCTCAAAAGTTTGAACATCTGCCACATTCTCATTCCATTTGATAATATAGGGCACACCTGCCTTAATCTCTGTTGCTGGTACAAACTGGATAGTGTTGTCCGTACACTTACTGAGGTCAATCTCGCGAATCTCAGCGCCACCAAAAGCAGCAGATGCATCGGCAACATCGAAAGGCAGACAGAGAGTATTCCATGCATTATCGTGGAAGAATGTGCGCTTCAGCGTAACATAGACATTCTCCTTAGCCTCTATAACATTATCAACGGTCTCATCGAGAGTATAATGAGGCTTAACGGTTACACGAATCGTTGCCGCACGGGCTTGCGCTGAAGTAGAAAATTGGACAACATTTGCCAAACCTGTCCATTTCATTGTTTTTGGTGTCTTCGAAACTTCACCACCTCCTTTCGTCAAATTAATTCCCGTCAATGGATAATCGCCCTTTCCTTCCATTTCAATTTTAGTAATTATTCCTTGCTGTACAGAAAACCTAAGTGTCGTTCCGCTATAGAAACGATATTCATCATTCTCACCGAGCTTTCCTTTTGAATTATAGATGTTCACTCCGTTATTTGCCATGGTAGTTGATGTACTAGTTTGAATGCCAGCAACAAACTCAACTGCATCAGGGTCTTTATTGATTATAGTATAAGAAGCACTGGATTTAGCGTATTTCTCGGTCTCTTTTGGTGTGAATGTTGCAGTAATCTTAGCTGTACCATAACCATTGAAAGTCAGTTGGCCGTACGCGTCGACTGTTGCTACGGCTTTATTGTCGCTCTCATAGGAGATATCTCCTTCTGCTTCTTTCGGAGTATGCGTTGCAGTAGGGGCGTTCCATCCCTCTAGTTTACCGTCAACGAATTTGAAGGTCTCGCCATCATAATTGGTACCGAAAGACGTTGTAGTTGGACTACCTCCTTCATAATTTATAGTAATGGTTTTAATCCAAACGGAGTTAGGAGAATTTATTATAAAATCAATAACATTTGATTCCGTGTTAGCAGAATTATTGAATACATAATCCTTATTTCCATCTCCGTTTGTGCCACTTTTTGTAATAGACTTACCTCCAATACTGGTATTATCTATCTTAACTTCAACTTTGGTGGTAGTTTTTTTATTATTAGTATTGGCATTGACTATTATCGACCTTACAGAAACCTTCGTGTTTTTTGGCATAGTTGCCGTGATAGAAACGTTATTTGGTTTATACCATCCGTATCCTCTTGACGGTTCCTGGCTATCATTGCTTCCTTTAGAAGTAAAACTCCATCCAATTTCTATGTCGCCAGCGGTTCTCTTGGGTGTTTCTCCCATGTTATACACTACACTCTTTGTCTGCGCATACCCCCCCAGGAAAATCATTGCGAGTAGGGATAGCATAATTAATCGTAAATGTTTTGTCATAATGTTTATAGTTTTTAATTGTTAATGAATATCAGTAGTTGAATGAGTTATATATATAAATAGGTGTAAACAGAAATGGCACTCAGCACCGCCAAGCGACACGCAACGCACCACTCGCAGCAGCGAGCGGGGCAATGGACGGGTCGTGGATGGAGCGCAAAGTAACCATTACAACGTTAATTTTCTGCAAAAATACGGCATATTTATGACAAAAGGTCAACAAAGTTGTTAAAAAGCAAGGCCAAGTAGGTTAAATTACATTAAAACGCAGCAATGCACACAATAATCGCAGTAATCAGGGCAGAAAAGGCACATAAGTCGCTCACCAAGCCCACAAGAGAAGCCTTATCCAGAAGCCCCATCCCAGCCATCCCAAAGGGATAGTAGACTCTCTCTGCTGTGGATCGGGTTGTTAGGAGCGTAAAGCGTGGCCCATACCAGAAACAACAAAAGCCCCCCGCTACGTGCCTCTCCATGCGCCCCCCATAGAGTTCAAAAGTTCAATCCAGTCTAACCAAAGGAAAGAGAAGTTCCTTCTTGCTGTGGATATGGTTGTAACAAAATCCCATAAACGCAAAAAGCGTGCAGCCCAATGAGCTGCACGCTTTTGCTTATAGTGTATTATGTGTTTACCTTTCGGCATTACTTAACCTTCTCGAAATGCAAACCGTTATTAAACAAGCCATTTGCGTGAACGTGCTGCAAATGTGCTGCAAATATGGAAATAAGCAACGATAAGCAAACACGCACTCAACTGCTGCAAAGGTAGTGCAAATGAGCGGAATATCAAAACAAATACGAAGTTTTGTTTTCCCGAGTGCAGCCTACCTTATTAAGGGGTAGTGCTTTACCACAAAAATACAGGATGAAATGCCACTGAATTATAGCAAAATCGAAAATAGAAAACACCTATAATTAGAATAGAAATAGGTCACAGCAATAATAATTGCAAAAATTCGTTATAAAGATAAAGTGGTTGTCACGGTGTTTAAATGACAACCACTTTTAAAAGAAGCTCATAACCTTGCTGCAACAAGGCGAGAGAATATCATAATCAATTAAAGATTACTCGGAACAGGCACCAAAGTCTCATAAACTTCAAAGGTGTCTGTTCTTTGATTACATGAAGAGCAAAGCGGAACTATATACCATTTTTGATCGGTACTATATGCTTTCTGAACATGTGCTCCAACCAAATCGGTTTTAATACAACCTGATGCAGAGCAAAAATGTGGATTTTTTCCAGTAATCGCTTTCCAATAATCCAACCATGAAGCATAACCACTAGGCTTTATAAACCTGCTAGAACCAATTACGTTTTTTACTAACATATTTTTCAAATTTAAAATTAGACATTATATTTATACTCTTAAGGCGAGAAGTCTATAAGAGCCTTGTCGCGTGTCTTTGCAGACTATCGGCTACGGCAGCCGAAACACCAACGGATAAAAAGCAATTGGTGTGCCAAAGCGCAAATAAAACAGTATCATTTTCTTGTTCTATTTTCAAATTCGGCATATTTTCGTCCGTTATCCGTATTATATACGGATAAAATATTGCATCCTTTAATGAGGTAAGGCTAATAATGTTGGGGTCCATAAGAGAATGTCAGATACGTGACAGATATGCCACCTACATGCCAATTTGGCATAAAACACACCATTTTCAAGAATAGAGTCTAATATTAAGGTTGTTTTATTTGAGAAATTAGCAGATTTTCCGTAACTTTGCACATAAAAAGAGTAACTCTACATAAAAAAGTAACTGGGTAAAAGCCATAATTCGGCTTGCATTATCTCTGCATATAACTAAAACGATATAGAAACAAGTAAAATGAAACTGTCATGATACAGGAGATTAGAATAAAGAATTACCTATCGTTTAGAGACGAGGTGGTTCTTAGTTTCGAGGCCACCAAAGACACTACGTTTGAAGAGTGCCAAGTAGCAAACGTCACACCAAAAGTGCGCTTATTGCGTTTCGCCCTTATTTATGGAGCGAACGCCAGTGGAAAATCAAACCTGTTGAAAGCAATGGATTTTTTACGCGACTTTTGGTTCGACAAGAAATCTGATATTGACGAAGATACAGGCGTGGTACCTTTCTTATTGGACACGGAAACTCCGAATGAACCATCTGAATTCAACATCAAATTCTTTGTTGGCGACAAAAGATATTGGTATGTCCTCGTCTTGGACGACAAACAAGTAATAAAGGAGGACTTGTATGTATACAACTCTGTTCAACCCTCACTTGTGTTCAGCAGGGAGTTGGACGGCACAGCATCACTCATTAAGTTGAATGCGAGTCTGGTTAAGGCGAACGCAACAATAGTGGAGCAGCTGAATGTGAAATGTTTGTCCAACATGTCCTTTTTTGCAGCAAGAAATCAAGTAAACTGTTCATTAGCATACATAGACGAAGTGCGTGACTGGATGAAAAACAATATGATGCCAATCATAGAGCCAGGCACAAGAATGTTTGAGTATGCAGGAAAACAAATGGAAAAGAATGCTGAATTGAAGGCATACATCCTTGATTTTGTACGTAAAGCGGACTATAACATCACCGATGTATATACCGAAAGGGAAAAAGTGACTATTCCAGACTTTGTAAAAACCTCTATAATGGAAGATAAAGACATTCCAGAAAAGACAAAGGAAAAAATGCTGGCAGACAATGCCCTTGAAAGATTACGCACTGATTTTCAACACACAGTTAAAAACAAACGTGGAGAAGAAAATTACAGGCTGCCCAACTCGCTCCAAAGCGAAGGAACCAAACGAACTTTTGGCATAGAGGCAGCTATCTATGAGGCGATAAAAACGAACGGCATCTTACCAATAGATGAAATAGAATCCTCATTGCATCCCGAACTGGTGGAATTCATCATAGAAAAGTTCTTGAAAGAAAAAAGCAGGAGTCAACTGATAGTAACCTCACATTACGATCCGCTGTTGAATACTGTGGATGATCTTATCAGAAAGGATTCTGTATGGTTTACGGAGAAAGAAAAAGATGGACACACGACGCTATATTCGTTGACAGACTTTAAAGGACTGTCAAAAATTTCTTCATTCCAGAAATCATACAGAAACGGAGTTTTCGGAGCATTACCCAACATTCATGATTAAAGGCATATGGCAAGAAGAACAGCAACCATCAACAAAAAGCCAGAGAGAGCCGTAATCATCGGAGCTGGTATTACAGAGAAATATTATTTTTCTCATTTACAATCTTTGTACAATTTAAAAATCAAGATTCGACCAAGATATTTTGGAAATGAGAATATTTCCACATTGGAGAAGCTTATAAAACAGGTACTTGACAATGAAGGGTTAGCAATTGTGGTGTTTGATGCAGATGTATCATCATGGAATACTACAGAGTCCAAAAGACTTCAAGGCTTGAAGCAGAAATATGACAAGAACAAGCGTGTCATATTATGTGACAGTATGCCTTCCGTCGAATTTTGGTTCTTGATACACTTTATCAACACCAATAAATACTATGGAACGTCAAAAGCCGTAATAAACGAGTTAATAAAGTATATTCCAAAATTCGACAAAACCGAATCTTTTCTTTCATCTTCTAAATGGGTAGAAGAAATGTGTAAAGAAGGCAAATTCGAGAAAGCCTATTCGAGAGCACAGAAACTTGGAATGGATGGGGACTCATACAGCAATCTTTGGAAAGCAATTGAATATTTAGGTGTATTTGCTATTGATAAATAATATGGGAACAGCATTACTGGCACTCTGCTTCTGCGCATTGTCGCTCGTCCTTGCCTTGTTTGTAGGCATATCGCCCATAAGTGACAAGGCAAAGATTAGGTTTATGTATGTCGGTGCTGCGCTGTCGTTGATGGCAGTGCCAATGATGAGCCATTATATTGCGGGGCTGAACAATATTGTGGGCGAGCTACGCTATCAAGCCGTGCTTGTGTTCATCGTCGTTGTGTGTTGCTATTGCTTCGTCATGGCAAATATGGTGAAGTACAATGTCATGAAGAAAAAGGTGGCAGTGCTTGAGGACACGGTAGAGAAGCTGGAGCAAGAACGTGCGGCAGCAATGTCGCAAGCCGTGGATGAAGAGCAGCAGCACAAAGTGCAAGAAGCACTAGACTGGTTTGCAGCGAAAATAAGCGTGTTCAGCAAAGAAGAACAGGAGGCCATCAACGCTTGTACCATAGCTTTTGCCGAGCGTGACCTGATAGTAATACCTAAAGTCAATATTGCTGTCAATGCCAAGTGCAGCCAAGCCGACCTCATGGCGTATGCCAGTTCCGCTTTCTTCAAGATTGGCAAGAAACGTAAAGACATTGCACGGTTTCTCTGCATTGTATTCGAAGCTTACTTCCCTGGTGGCGAGGGATTTGTGTATAAGAAGATGCCAGGAGCGAAACAATAATAAACCTAATTAGAACGACAATATGAACGAAACAATAAATAATTCCAATTTCTTTACGAATAGGAATGGAAACACTCTTATGAAAGAGTTTGAGGGCGTGTTACAACACAACAATCATATAAAAAATCTTGATGCTGTAGTTGGTTTTCTGCGTGCGTCTGGATATTTTTCCTTGCGTCCATTCTTAGACCATATCAATAAGGTGCGGGTGCTTATCGGTATAGATATAGACAAGTATATAGCACAAGCCGCCAACCAAGGAAAAATTTTCTTTGGTGCAGAAGAGGAAGTAAAAGAAGATTGTTTGCGTAAAATCCGTAAGGATATAGAGCGTTCTAACTACTCAAAGGAGGTAGAGAGTGGTATGCTTCAGATGGTTCAAGATCTTATAGATGGTAAACTTGAACTACGTGCTCATCCGTCAAAGAGAATACATGCAAAGTTGTATGTACTCTATCCAGATGATTTCAATCAGTATTCCCAAGGCATCGCCATAACTGGTTCAAGCAATTTGTCCGGCAATGGGCTTGGCATTTCGCAAGATAAGCAATATGAGTTCAATGTCAAGCTTGACCGATTTGATGATGTAAAATTTGCCAAAGACGAATTTGAATTGTTGTGGAAAGAAGCTGAAGGTTGTGAGATTACCGCAGAAGATGTGAAAACATCCATAGACAAAACCTACTTAAGAGGTGATGTCGCTCCATACGATTTGTACATCAAAATGCTTATGGAATACTTCTCTGATCGTGTGTTGGCCACAGATGACAACAATCCGTTTGATATGCCTGAGGGATATACCAAGTATGATTACCAAATGGATGCAGTTGTGGAGGGATATCAGAAGCTCATTAGGTATGATGGATTTTTCCTTGCAGATGTCGTTGGTCTTGGTAAGACTGTTATTGCAACCATGATTGCAAAGAAGTTCTTGATAGAGAATGGACGCGACAAGACAAAAATTCTTGTTGTATATCCTCCTGCAGTAGAACAGAACTGGAAAGCAACATTCAAAGACTTTGGCATAGATAAATATGCCAAATTTATTTCCAATGGAAGTTTGGCAAAGGTCCTTGATGAAGAGAACTATAACTATTGGAATGCTGATGAGTACGATTTGATATTGGTGGACGAGGCACACAAGTTTCGTTCACACACTACAGCTGCATTTGAACAACTGCAGGAAATCTGCAAGATGCCTCGCATCGAAAATGGAAATATTCCTGGATATAAGAAAAAAGTGATGCTCATCTCGGCAACACCGATGAACAATACACCAGCAGACATTTACAATGAGATACAGTTGTTCCAAGACCCTCGACGTTGTACAATAGACGGAGTGGCAAACTTGACAGCATTCTTCTCTCCTCTTATCAAGGAGTTCCAACAATTAAGGAAAGACCCCAACTTCGATGTGACACAGTTTAAGAAGTTGGCTGAGCATGTGCGTGACCGTGTTATAAAGCCTTTGACCGTCCGCCGCACAAGGACAGACATTGAAAATGTGGCTCGTTATAACAAAGATATAAATGGATTCCCGAAGGTTGAACGTCCTATTGAAAACAGGTATGAGCTGAATGAACGTTTAGCCAATCTGTTTGAAAGTGCAATGGAAACTCTTGATAAGAAGTTAAGCTATGCCCGTTATCAGGCTATTGCCTATTTGAAACCTGAAGCTGCAAATGGTTTGTATGACAATGCCGAATTGATAAGCCGCAGCCTGGCAGGAATCCGCAAGAATGGATTGGTAAAACGACTTGAAAGCAGTTTTTATGCTTTCCAAATATCGTTGAACAATTTCCGTCAGGCGAACCAAAATATGATTGACATGTTCAATCGTGATAAGGTATTCATCGCTCCAGACCTTGACATAAACAACTTGTTGGAAGCAGGGCTTTCAGATGAGGAAATAGAAGAAAAATTGAATGCTAAGGCGGAGGAGAATCCAAAGAATTCTGTATTTAAGGCTGAAGAGTTCGACCCTGAGTATATCGAATTGTTGCAGCAAGACCAAGAGATACTCGAAAAACTGTACAAGGATTGGGAGGGCATAACAGATGAAGATGATTCCAAGTTTGCAAAATTCAACGAACTTTTAAAGCATGACTTGTTTAAGGTCGAACGTAATCCGGAACAAAAGTTAGTAGTATTTTCAGAATCTGTTGATACGGTTAAGTATCTCGAACGGCGCATTAACCGCAAGGACGTATTGGTCATCTCTGCTGACAACAGAAGTAAACTGTTCAAGACAATTCGTGCGAATTTTGATGCAAATTATAAAACAAAGCTCAATAAATACAATATAATCCTCACAACAGACGTTTTAGCAGAAGGAGTAAACTTGCATCGAGCCAACGTGATAGTCAACTACGATACACCTTGGAACAGTACACGTCTTATGCAGCGCATAGGCCGTGTGAACCGTATAGGTTCTTCATCAAAGCACATATACAACTATGTGTTCTATCCTTCGCGTGAAGGTAATAGGGAAATCAATCTGAATCAAATAGCTTTGAGTAAGATACAAACATTCCATTCTACATTTGGCGAGGACAACCAAATATACTCACAGGAGGAAATTCTTGATCGTGACCTTACTAAATTGTTTGACGAAGGCATGAAACGACAGAAGGAAGAAAGCAATCAAGAATTGCCATTCTATGAGGAACTGCGAACTCTTTACAAGACAAATCGTAGGGAGTACAATCGCATAGAGAAACTGTCATTGCGTAGTAGAACTGGACGTGACACAAGACTGGTTGATGGTGTGACATTATCTGGAGACACACTCGTGTTTCTCAAGACTAATTTCCGCAAGGTGTTCTTTCTCGTGTCAGAAACAGCCAAGGAATTGTCTGTGCTTGATGCACTCAGATATTTCAAGGCAGATAAAGAAGAACAACCGGTGGAACGCATAGAGCAACATTATAAACATATCAATATGGCATTGCAAAAATTCCGTGCCATACAAGATGAGGAAATGCGCAACCAAGAAAATGCGCAAGACGCGCAAAATACGCTTGGTGCACAGGTCAGTACTGCTGTAAGCCTGTTAAACAACTTTTTGCGTGAAATAGATGATAGTGAGCTATATATGAAAATTGTTCAGCTAAAGACATTAGCAGAGCGTGGTGTTATCACCTACATTCCGAAACGTTTGCAGCGCATACAGAAGGATTTGCGCCGAACAAGTGGAAAGGCACGTATGACACATGACGAGGCTTTGGCTGAAATTATCGAAATGGCTAAAAAATACTCGCCATATTTTATGGCACAGGAATCACAACTCAATGAGCAAGAGGCCAATGCTGAAATAATATTGTCAGAATCATTTAGATAAACTATATGAATTATAAAGAAGTCATAGAAGCAAAATATAATCGTGAAGCCTGGCAACAGCTCCTCCACGATATATTCCTCAACAAGGTGCAATTCTACAACAGCACCAGTGAGGTGAAAGTAAACAGTAGGCTTGCCAAAAGTGCATTATACATCGGAAGAATTTCTCTTTCCGATGGAGAGTCACTTGGTATCTACGAGGTGGAACTTGCTGATAAGGTGGACATAGAACGGAACAAACGTGGCATACGAGATATGCTTACCAAAGACTGGAAGGATATGGGACATGCCGGTGCGTTCATGTTCTGTTATCGTAAGAACGAAAGCGTATTGCGTTTCTCTTATGTCAGTGAAACATGGGGATTCAACAAGAAGGGTGACTATGAGAAACTTTCAACTAATACAAAGCGATACACATATCTTCTTGGAGAAGGACGCGGATGCCGTACTGCCATTGAGCAGTTTAGTGCATTGAAAGAAAGCAAGCAGTCGCTTAGTGATGTTACTGCAGCCTTCTCAGTCGAGGCTCTTACCAAACAATTCTATAAAGATTTGTTTGACTGGTACCAATGGGCGGTAGACCCAGCATCAGGTGTATATTTCCCCAACAACACATCAACAGAAGATGATGATCGTGAGGATATTGAGACTAAAATTATCCGCATGATAACCCGAATCATGTTTGTATGGTTCATCAAGCAAAAAGAACTTGTGCCAAACAAAATCTTTGATGTAGATTTTCTTGACACTATTCTGAAAGACTTTGACCCAGAAAGCAAGGTAGTGGGCAACTACTACAATGCCATTCTTCAGAACTTGTTCTTTGCCACGCTCAACCGTGCCATAGAGGACGAGCAGGGTAACAAGCGTCGTTTTGCAACCAATGTGAAGAAAGACATCAAGACTCTTTACCGCTATCCTGAAATGTTCAAAATCAGTGAGGATGAGGTGATAAAGATGTTCTCGGAGGTGCCTTTCCTTAATGGTGGTCTGTTTGAGTGTCTTGACAAGACAAAGACTATAGACGGAGTAGAACAAGCTTACAACTATGACGGTTTCAGTCGTAATGACAAGAAATTTGCTGACGGACGCTACCGTAATCGTGCTGTGGTGCCGAATATCCTTTTCTTCGATGAGGAGAGAGGATTGATATCCATACTCAGCCGCTATAATTTCACCATTGAAGAGAACTCGCCTGAAGAGCAGCAAGTTGCACTTGACCCGGAGTTGCTTGGTAAAGTATTCGAGAATCTTTTGGGAGCTTATAACCCTGAGACAAGAGAAACAGCACGCAATCAAAGTGGATCATTCTACACTCCACGAGAGATTGTGAACTATATGGTTGACGAAAGCCTTATCTCTTATCTGGGTAAAACAGCCTTTGTACGTTCGCTGTTTTCACCTGAGTTCTGTTACGATAAGACAAAAACAGATGAATATAAAGCTGTTGCTGACAGACTGAAAGCCATTAAGATACTCGACCCCGCCTGTGGTTCTGGAGCATTCCCTATGGGATTGCTTAACCGTATGATAGATATTCTTGGCCATATTTCTCCTGAAGAGAATACTTATGACTTGAAATTATCTATCATTGAAAACTGTATTTATGGTAGTGACATTCAGAGTATAGCAGCCCAAATTACCAAGCTTCGTTTTTTCATCTCGCTTATTTGTAATTGTGAGAAAGATGCAAGTAAACCTAATTTTGGTATTCCTACGTTACCAAATCTCGAGACAAAGTTTGTCGCTGCAAACTCATTGATAGCCAAGAAACGACAGACATGTCACAGTCTTTTTGAAAATCCGGAAATAGAACCAACGAAACAGGCTCTAACAGAAATTCGTCATGAGCATTTTGCTGCAAAGACAGCAAACCGCAAAAGTACATTACGCCAAAAGGACAAAGAGCTTCGCGAGAAACTGGCTCGTCTGTTGGCTGAAGACAACGACTTTGCTCCTGCTGATGCAAAGCAACTTGCGGACTGGAATCCATACGACCAAAATGCAGTAGCCGATTTCTTCGATCCTGAATGGATGTTCGGGGTCAGCGATGGTTTTGATATTGTCATAGGTAATCCGCCATATATTCAGCTTCAGAATGATGGTGGCAAATTGGCAAAATTGTATGCTGATTGCAACTATAAGACATTTGCACGTACAGGCGATATATATTGTCTGTTCTACGAGCGTGGCCATCAGCTACTGAAGTCTAATGGACATCTATGCTACATCACTTCCAACAAGTGGATGCGTGCTGGGTATGGTGAAAAGACACGTGACTTCTTTGCCAAGAATACAAATCCGATGCTCTTGATTGATTTTGCTGGTGTAAAAATCTTTGAGAGTGCAACCGTTGACACTAACATATTGCTCTTTGCAAAAGCAGCTAATGAGCATAAGACAAGGTGTGCTGTCACCAATAAGCAGAACAAGGATAGCGTAAAGAATTTGAGCGTTTTCGTGCAGCAGAGCGGAGCTGTATGTGAATTTGCGAATAGCGACAGTTGGGTAATATTGTCACCAATAGAACAGAGCATAAAGCGTAAGATAGAAGCAGTAGGTACTCCGCTCAAAGATTGGGACATAAACATCTACCGTGGTGTGCTTACTGGTTATAATGAGGCATTTATTATCTCAACGGAAAAGCGTGAAGAGATTCTTGCCAACTGCCAATCCGAGGATGAACGTGAACGGACGGCTGAACTTATACGACCGATTCTCCGAGGCAGGGATATAAAACGGTATGGATATAACTGGGCAAACTTGTGGTTAATAAATACTCACAATGGTATCCGTGGTAAGTTGGAGCGTATTTATATTGAGGATTACCCTGCTGTCAAAGCTCATCTTGATCAATATTGGGACAGAATATCGAAGCGTGCAGACAAAGGAGATACACCATATAACCTTAGGAACTGCGCTTATTTGGAGGATTTTTCTAAGCCAAAAATTATGTACCCAAACATGACAAAGTATCTGCCTTTTTATTATGACGAAAAAGGGTTTTATCAAAATGACAAATCGTTTATGATAACAGGTGCGCATGTATCATATTTGGCGGCTTTTTTAAATTCTTCTTTGTTCAAATTCTGTTTCCGCGATAATTTTCCAGAGCTATTGGGCGGAACGAGAGAACTACGAAAAATATTCTTTGACAAAACACCAGTCCTGCAAGTTTCTGATTATACCAACGGAATTTTCAGAGAAAAGGTTAATGCTATTCAGTCAAACTATACAAAAGAACAAGCAAAAGAGATTGACACACTCTTGTTCGATTTGTATAATCTGACTGATGATGAGCGGAAAATCATTGGGCTTGTGGAAATAGTATAACTTATTCCTCTACCATTTGTATTTCCTGTGGGGTAAGCCCATAAAGGTTATATATTTTGTTTCCAATTTGATTTTCAACTTTCGCATTTTTCTTTTCAGCTAGTTCTTTTACAAGCTTATCAATCGTAGAATTATACTGAATACAAGGGAAGTTTTGGAAGAACGTGTGCTTCATACGAATGCCATGTTCTCCCAAAACACCTCCTCCATAAAAGTGCTTTATTGCATAAAAGAATAACTTGCTATTTAGTACTCCAAGTAGGAACGACAATTCTTTTCCAACAATAATGCGACATGTGTCGTTACAGATAAAGCGACCATCCATATCGTAAAAGAATTGACTTTCTTGCACAATCTCTTGAAAGACTATTTTTGGCTTAGAAAATTCCTCCCAATAGCTTATGCTATCTTGCGTTTCAAACCACTTATTACTAGTTTTCTTACGAGCTTTTATCTTTTCGCCATTCACGTTGTGCTCCTTACCTGTCTGCTCCAATCTTTCAATGCCAAATGAAAGAAGATATTCCTTCACTGCAGGATACTGTTCTATGTCGTAATGACGTGAAGGTGCTGAAAACGGAGGATATCCACCCACCCAAAACGGGGATATCCGTTCACTTTT
>OHEU01000951.1_pt1 | contig 14413 bp, 11 predicted proteins | sample 1567341 | NCBI WGS metagenome assembly OHEU01 (sample SAMEA3879524, study PRJEB24766) | human gut metagenome | biome: human-associated habitat; feature: feces | place: USA | collected 1985/1987 | reverse complement strand
TCTACATCATATTTCTGGATAAAAGGTATCTTGTTATCCTTTTTCCCAAACATTTTATAATACAGAACATTGACATATCTGCTACCGAATATATACTTCTTAAGTTCGTCATCAGAGTAGTGTACAGAGCCAACAAATTCTATTGTTTCAGCCTCAAAAACCTTATATGTAACACCAGCTGCTGTTCCAGCCAGGGCAAAAAATATAATAATGATAATTAATGCTTTCTTTCTTTTCTTCTTACCCATTATCTTTCCAACTTAATCTGACTGCTTATATTAAATACAACCCCAAGTTCAAGCAGCAAAAATACTGCCGCCGTACCTCCATAACTTATGAATGGAAGTGATACTCCCGTATTAGGTATTGTATTAGTTACAACTGCTATATTAAGAATTACCTGTATGGCAATATGTGCAAATACTCCTGTTGCAAGCATTGAACCAAACAAATCAGGTGCATTCTGTGCTATATGGTTAATTCTCCATAACATTACAATAAACAGGGCAATCAGGCAGAATGCTCCAAAAAGTCCCAGCTCCTCACATATAACAGAGAATATCATATCATTCTGTGATTCAGGTATGTAGCCAAGCTTCTGGAGACTCTTTCCAAGTCCTTTTCCAAATAATCCTCCTGAACCTATAGCATACAAAGCCTGAACAGTCTGATATCCCTTATCATCAATGTACTTTTCTGGATTAAGCCATACAAGCATTCTGTTAAGTCTGAATTTACCTGTCATATTGCCTGACGCAGCCATTCTTTTGATCCATGAATAGAATCCGGCAAATGCCGCTGCAGCAAGTCCTGTCAGTATAATATATATCTTATATCCAGGATAAGCTACAAATGTCATGACAACCGATATCAATGCGACAATGAGTGCACTACTTAAGTTAGATGACAAAAGATACACCAACCCTGCCGGTAAAATTCCTGCAATAATACATATTACAATAACTGTCCTGAATTTCTTGATATTCTGCCCAGCCCTTATAATAAGCCACGCCGTCATCGCAATGGTTCCAATCTTAACAAGCTCTGCAGGCTGGAACTGTCCTCCTGGAATCCTGATCCATCTTGTTGCACCATTTCTTGTAATACCAAGAGGTGTCTTTAAAAGGAACATGCAGGCCAGACCCACGAAATATATTACAAGTCCGAACTTCTTAAAATAATGATAATCAAAGAATTTCGTTTCAAATGCCATAACAATCAGGCCAAGTATTGTAAATATAAGCTGTTTCCTGAAATAAAATTCCGGATCACCCTCTTCAATCTGCGCTGTATAAGAGCTTGTGCTGTAAATCATTGTAAGTCCAAAGCCAACTATGAATACAAGCACAAAAAGAAGAGTGTAATCAAAGTAAAATCCATATTGTTTTCTCTTTTTTCTGTTTCTGTTATTTCTTCTATTTCTATTATTCCCCGGCATATAGCACCGCCTTTTTACAGATTATTAACAAGATCCTTGAATATTCTTCCTCTCTGTTCGTAGTTATCGAACATTCCCCAGCTTGCACATGCAGGAGATAAAAGAACTGCATCTCCACTTACCGCATTTTTAGCACATATGTCTACTACCTGTTCCATTGAATCAGCATATTCAATATTCTCAAAGCCATATTTCTTACATGTGTCAGCAATCTTGGCACTTGTCTGTCCTATAAGCACAAGAAGCTTAACCTTATCCTTAAATGCCTTTACATAAAGGTCGAATTCTGAACCTTTATCATAACCTCCGCCGATGAGAATTGTAGGCTTAACCATAGCCTCAATAGCCTTAACTGCTGCCTCTGGATTAGTTCCCTTGGAATCATTATAGTAATCAACACCATTCTTAGTTGCAACATATTCAATTCTGTGTTCAACAGCCTTAAATTTCTTAACCTGTTCTATTATAATATCATCAGGAATTCCGGCAGCCTTAGTCATTGCAATTGCTGCACATACATTTTCATAGTTATGCTTTCCTAAAAGATTCATATCATGAACATTCAACATGTCATAATCATTAGTTCCATCTGTATACTTAATCATCTCACCATCTACATATGCTCCGACTGATGGCTTTCTTTCACTTGAAAACCACACGACATCAGCCTTACACTCAGGTGCAAAGTCTGTAAGATACTTATCCTCTAGATTAAGCACACATGTATCTGCCTTAGTCTGGTTCTCACTTATTCTTTCCTTGGTCCATGCATAGCATTCCATTGTATGGTGTCTGTTAAGATGGTCAGGTGTAATATTAAGAATTGCAGATACAATCGGATGGAATTCATGTACTGTCTCTAACTGGAAGCTGCTTATCTCAGCAACTGTATATGAATCCTCACTTGTCTTTAACACTTCACCTGTATATGAATTGCCTATATTACCAACAACAAATGTTTTCTCATTATATGCAGCAATTATCTGTCCAACAAGTGCTGTAGTTGTTGTCTTTCCGTTAGTTCCTGTAATTGCAATAATCTTACCCTTATCATAATTATATGCAAGCTCAATCTCGCCCCATACAGGAATACCGGCATTCTTAAATGTAAGCACTATCGGACTGTCAATAGGAACACCCGGGCTTATTACAAGCAGATCAATCTTCGGAAGAAGTGACTCATCAAATGCTCCGATGATAATCTCTGCCTTGTTATCTCCTAACTTCTCCTGCAACTTCTGTCTGTCAAGCTTTTCATTGCCATCATACAGTATGCAGTCAGCACCAACTTTATTCAAAAGGTCTACGGCTCCAATACCACTTATACCTGTTCCCACGACCATTACCGTCTTATTCTTTAAATCCATCGTCGTTTACTTCCTTTCATACAAAATGTATACTAAAATATATTACTATCAATCATCGTTTTTTTCAAGTTGAACTGCCCTTTCAATGCCAATATACGGCAATATATTTTCATATAGTGTCTTAACAACAGGAGCTGCAATTGTTCCTCCATAATATACGCCTTTCGGTTCATCAATTAAGCACATGGCTATAACCTGTGGATTATCAGCTGGAGCAAAGCCTATGAATGATGAAATATACTTTCCTGAACCTCTTGGCAGCTTCTGTGATGTTGCTGTTTTTCCCCCTATTGAATAGCCATCAATATACGCTTTCGTTCCTCCGCCTTCTGACACTACTCCCTCAAGAATTTTTTTCATCGTTTCACTCGTTTGAGATGATATTGCCTCATCCTGTGTTGAATATGCAAACTCATTTACCACCGAACCATCTGATGAACCTGTGTATAAGCCAAAATGTGGTGTAACAAGTCTCCCACCATTTACAATCGCCGAAACAGCCCTTAACATCTGAACGGGTGTTATCTGGAAAGACTGTCCGAATGACATTGTGGCAAGCTCAACCGCACCTACATTTTCCTGCTTATGAATAATCGTTCCTGCCTCTCCTGACAGATCTATTCCTGTCTTTGCAAGAAGTCCAAGCTTACCCATGTACAGATACATATTATCAGTACCGACTCTTCTGCCCCATTCAACAAATGCCGGATTACACGAATTATACACTGTATGTGTAAAATCCTGTGTTCCATGTCCTGTTGTTTTGTGACATCTTATTCTTCTGTCAGAAACAATCGTTGCACCTGAACATGTGAAAGAATCATTTAAACCCACCACACCCGTCTCAAGTGCCGCTGTTGCTGTAACAGTCTTAAATATTGAACCCGGCTCGTATGTATCATTAATGCAGAAATTCCGCCACATATTATTAAGAAGATCCATCTTATCCTTCTGTGCATCTTCTTCGTCCGGTTCATAATTAAGCTCATACGGAGAATTAAGGTTATATTCAGGAACATTTGCCATAGCAAGTATCTCGCCATTATCCGGACGCATTACAATTATACTTACCTGTTTTGCCTCTTTCTTGACCATTGTCTCCCACGCAAGCTGGGTTGCATATTTCTGTATATTAACATCAAGCGTTGTATACAGATCCTGTCCGTCAACCGGGAGAACACGATCTTCACAGCTGCCCTTTATCTCTATTCCACCTGCATCAGACAACGTAAGAATCTGTCCGTTAGTGCCTGCCAGATATGTGTCATACTTGGCTTCAAGCCCCAGTATTCCCTGATTATCAGCACCAGTAAAGCCAAGCACTTTGGAAGCCAGTTCATTATACGGATATACCCGCTTATAATCCTCGTCAATCTTAACACCCGGCAGGTCATATTCCCTTATTACATCTCCAATATCCTTTGCCACATTTGTCTTAATATATTCCATAGAGGATACTTTCTTAACTTTCTTAGTCACTTCCTCTACGTCCATATCAAGTTCACCTGCAAGCACTTTTATAACCTTATCTTCGTCCTCTATCTGACTATGTATTACAGAAACTGTACATACCACTTCATTAGCTGCAAGTATTTCGCCATTTCTGTCAAGAATTCTCCCCCTCTTTGCCTTAATTCTCCTCTCCCGCTGATGCAGCTCATCAGCCTTCTGCATATAATACTCAGACTTTACCGTCATAATAACACCAAGCCTTACGCATTCAAGAATACAAACCATAAGGATTGCAGCTATCATTAACACAAGTTTTTTTCTATGACCGGTGCTAAGCCATCCAAATGTGTCATTATCCTTCATTCACAAATAACCCCGCTTTAGTCTTCTACATTTTATGAGAAGCAAAGCAGGGTTATTCTACTTATTATTACTTAATTGTCCGTATTGCCTGATGTATTACTCTCTGCTGATGTAACTGGAACATCTGAAACACCTGATTCCTCTGGTGCATTTCCCGGATCAACATATGGCTCATCCGTATCCTTATACACATTCATATAAGGCAGCAGCTCCGTCATAATGTCTTTTGCAAGTATAAGTGCATCTGATGTACTTCCCGATGTACCAGTCGTTCCATCCGGTTCATCTAGAACAATGTATATTGCAAATTTGGGATCATCTGCCGGAGCATGCCCTATAAATGAGATAACCCACTTAAGGTCAGCTCTTGGGATTTTCTGTGCAGTACCAGTCTTTCCCGCAATAGAATACCCCTCTATATACGCCTTATGTGCTGTTCCTAATTCTACTGTATTTTCCAGATATTTTCTAAGATACTTTGATGTTGAAGCAGTTACTGTCTGCCTTACAAGAACCGGTGAATTTTCTTTAACAACTTCCCCATTAGCTGATTCTATTCTCTTAACAATATGTGGCTGATAATACTTGCCATCATTAATAAGAGAACTGTACGCTGACAGCATCTGTACCATATTAACATTAACATTCTGTCCAAATGAATTGGTTGCTGCATCTATCGTAGTTATCTTATTCTCATCATACATAATACCTGTTGCTTCACCTGGAAGGTCTACACCAGTTTTTGCACCAAATCCAAACATTTTCTGATACTGTGCAAACCTTACATTACCAAGTTTTATCGCAATATTAATCATGTATGGATTACATGAATTTTCCAGTGCCTGCGACAATGTAAGCACACCGTGGCTTCCTATTGAAGAGTATGAATGACATTTAATCATGTCAGGTCCGACATACTCATACCCCTTACATTCATATGTATCCCCATCATGTACAACGCCTTCTTCAAGACCCGCTGCAATAGTGAATGGCTTATAAGTTGAACCCGGCTCATATGACTGTGATACACAGTAATTAGTCCAGAGCTGATATAATGAGTTAGTTATATCTGTATCAGACATTGAAGCTAACTGCTCCGCAGAATATACATTTTCAAGATTTCTCGGATTATTAAGATCAAACTGTGGATAACTTGCCATTCCAAGAATCTCGCCATTCTTAGGATTCATAACAACAATTGCTGTATTCTTAGATGGTTTTTCCTGATTATATGCAACCATATATTTCTCTATTATAGACTGCACATTATAATCAATTGTTGTAATAATATTATTACCATTAACTGCTGCCTTAGTTGTCTCTACTGCGTTAAGGTCTTCATCAACATAGCTGTATGTAACTCCGTCTGTTCCTGAAAGTTCATCATCATACTGGCTTTCAAGGCCAAGCTCACCACCATTGACATTGGATGAAAATCCTATAACATCACACGCAAGTGTACTGAACGGATATTTTCTCACATAGCTCTCCTCAAACCATACACCATATATATTGCTGTTCTTCTGCGCTTTAAGCTCATTGAATTCAGCTATCTCATCTGATGTCAGTTCCTTAAGAAGTTTCTGATACTGGCTTGTAGGATTATCATTAATTACTTTCTTAATATTATCTCTGTCAAGATTAAAGCATTTAACCAAAGCATCAATAGTATTGTTAATGTACTTTCCATCCTCTGATGTAACACTCTTAACATCAAGTATGAGATTATACACTTTCTCACTATATGCAAGGATAGTTCCATCACTTGATGTAATGTTGCCTCTCATATACGGAATAGTTGTTGAAGTATATGTCTGATGGTTAAGTACCGCCTGTGAATACTCCTCTCCATGTGTATAATTAATCATAAATATCCTGACTCCGAGAGCCAGAAGCATTACGAAAACTATTATAAATGCTACATTTATTCTTCTGTGTGTTCTCTTAAGCATAGCACGCTTACGGCGCATTTTTTTCTTTCTTATTGCTTCGCTGGTATTGTCCATAAATTTATCAATCCTTTATATCACACTGCCACACATTATAGTTATTTGGAAATATCCTTATACTGCTTTACATATTCACTCTCTTTAGAGTCATAGCCAACAACCTGGCTTCTGCTTGGATATACCATACCAAGTTCGTTGACTGCTGTATCGTATATTGCATCATAATCTATGCCTGCATTAATCTCAGACTCATGGCTGTTATTCTCAGCCTTTAATGAGTTAAGCTGGTTCTGTAATTCTACAACTGTCTGACTATTAGTCTTAATTGCTGACTGCACATTAAGATACTGGTAGCAGATTGCAAATACAGCTGCTGCACAGGATACAAGAACTGTTGTATAGATAAGATTAACTCTGTTATTCCTTCTTATCTCTCTTCTTCTTTGTCTTCTCTCCTGCTCCTGCTCCTCAATTCTTCTTTCATGCTCATAAGTATGTATTTCTGGAACAGATTGCAGCTTTCTTACTGCACTTCCATACTGATATTCAGTTGTCCTGTGATTTACAACATTTCTTCTCTTCTCCAAAACTTTCCCCTCCAAATATGTTCTAGATTCTTTCAAACACTCTCAGTTTAGAGCTTTTTGACCGCTGGTTCTCATTAAGTTCCTCATCACTTGGGACTATAGGTTTTCTTGTTATAACCTTCCCCTTTGATTTTTTACCACATACACATACCGGGAAGTCCGGTGGACATGTACATGGGTTCTCGTTATTCTTAAATCTTGCCTTAACTATTCTGTCCTCAAGTGAATGAAATGTTATGATGCAGAGACGTCCGCCTGGATTAAGTCTGTCTATCATCATATCAATTGAATTCTCTAAGACATCAAGTTCTCTGTTCAGTTCAATTCTGATAGCCTGATATGTTCTTTTTGATGGGTGACCGCCTGTTGCCCTCACCTTGGCTGGAATCGAAGCCTTAATTATCTCATTTAGTTCAAATGTTGTCTCTATAGGCTTCTCTTTTCTTGCCGCAACTATATGCTTGGCAATATTCTTGGCGAATCTGTCCTCTCCATAATCTCTTATGATTCTGAAAAGTTCCATTTCACTGTATGTATTAACAAGGTCCTTAGCTGTCATCTCCTGTCTCTGATCCATTCTCATATCAAGTGCAGTATCTACATTATAGGTAAATCCTCTGCTTGCTGTATCTAACTGATAAGATGAAACTCCGATATCAAGAAGTATTCCATCTACCTTATCAATTCCAAGTTCATCAAGAACCTTGTCCATATTGCAATAATTATTTCTTACTATTGTTACCCGTTCTTCGAATTCTTTAAGTCTTTCTGTCGCTGCCGCAATTGCGTCCGCGTCCTGATCTATACCTATAAGTCTGCCACCACCTGTAAGTCTTTTCGCTATCTGATATGAATGTCCTGCACCGCCAAGTGTTCCATCTACATAGATTCCATCAGGTTTAATATTCAGATTGTCAATTGTCTCTTCTAAAAGAACTGATTTGTGTTTAAATTCCATAATAAACCTCATGTCTGCATATTATATAGAAAATCCAAGACTCTCCATATTCGCTGCTACTTCATCCATATCATCATCATAGGCACTGATACTCTGCATCCAGCGGTCCTTGCTCCATATTTCTATTCTGCTTGCAACGCCCACTAAAACTACATCTTTTTCTAATCCTGCAAATTCACGTAAAACTGATGGAAGAAGTATTCTGCCCTGCTTATCCACCTCTACGCTTGCTGCTCCTGCAAGAAAAAATCTTGTAAACTGTCTTGCATTCTTATTGGTAAGTGGTAATGTCTGTAACTTTTCTTCAAATTTCTGCCATTCATCATTCGGGTAAACAAACAGGCAGTTATCAAGACCTTTGGTAACCACAAATTCATCTCCCAGAACCTCACGGAACTTAGCTGGTACGATTAGTCTGCCTTTAGCATCTATTGTATGGTTGTATTCGCCCATCAACATAACTATCGCACCCCACTTTCTACCATTAGGCTCCACTTTCCACCACTTTATGTCCATAATAAACGAATTTTACACTAAAATCAAGTATTTTTTTATAATTAAAAAAAGGAGAAAAGCCAGCAAAACACTAGCCTTTCTCCTTTTGGTACTATATATCTATTTTTTGTTGTCCGATTCTTCCTCCACAACCTCTTCTATGACACTGAATCCGGCAGTCACATCTTTCTTATGCCTCAATATCCTCCGTGACGGCCTGCTGCCATCTGCAGGCACTTTTGGATCTTCCGGCAGCAATCCATTCCTATCCCAGAACAGTCTGTAGCATACATATACTGCTGCAAATGCCATTGCCGCTACCGATACTATGACAGACACCGGAATAATTGTTCCCGGAATAAGGAGACTGTCTGTACGAAGAAGTTCAATCCATGTGCGTCCCAGCCCATATCCGAACAGATACGTTGCAAATGCCTGGCCTCTGAACTTCTTATGCTTTATTACAAACAAAATTATTGCAAATAATGCAATATTCCAGATGCTCTCGTAAAGGAATGTCGGATGTACCTGTATGTACGATTCACCATTATATATACGTGCGTTAAGAAGGAGTTCTCTTGTAACTCCGTGTGCCTGTGTCGTAGGAATCTGCATTGCGAATATTGAATCCGTATACCCGCCGAATGCCTCACGGTTAAAAAAGTTTCCCCATCTCCCAACAGCCTGTCCCAGACAAAGTCCCGCACATGCGGTATCTGCCATAATCCAGAAGCTGCATCTTCTGATTCTGCAGAACACAATCAGAGTTATTACTGCTGCTATGATTCCTCCGTATATTGCCAGGCCGCCTTCCCTGATTCCTGTAATAATCTTAACCGGATTATCTGCATAAAGCTCCCAGTTAAATATACAATAGTACAGTCTGGCACCTATTATCGAAAATATAATTGCCAGAATAGTAAAATCAAGATAATCTTCTACATTCTGCTTCGTCCTGTGTGCTATATAATATACAATAAATGCACCGGCGAACATGGCAAGCCCTATACATATTCCATAATAGGCAACACTTATTCCAAACAGATTAAATGTCTGTCCGGGATGGAATTCAAGACCAAGATACGGAAATCTTATTGTTGTATTCATCACAAAGTACTCCTTCCAGTCCTAATTCTTGCATGCAGTTTGCAAATAGTACTTTTTATTATACAACAATTATTCCATACAGCAAATAATATTTTTATCCGCGCTGTATTCTTTGGGTATGGCATCCGTTATAATATTTACTGACTCTATTTCTGCGAATGTAACCGGACTTACGACTCCGAATTTACAGGAATCCGCAAGGACATATCTTTCAACGCTCTGTTTTGCCGCAGTTTTCTTAACCGCAGCCTCATTGACATCAGGCGTTGTAATTCCCGCTTTGTGTGTTATACCGTTAGTTCCAAAGAAGCCTTTTGAAAAGTGGTATGTCTGTATGGTATTTATGGCATCGCTTCCGACAACCGCTTCGGTTGTTCCTTTGAGTTCGCCGCCTACAAGTAATACATGGAATCCATCAGCAGCAAGCCGTCTGGCATGTGTTACAGCATTAGTCACATAGGTTGCATCTTTTTGTGTTATATAATCAAGCATGCATCCTGTTGTCGTTCCCGCATCTATATAAACGAAATCGCCCGGTGCTATAAGCTTAGCCGCATATCTGGCAATGGCTGTTTTTTTATCCCTGTTAACATTAGTCTTCTGTTCCACTGTCGGTTCATGGAATATATAATCTTCACCTGCCGCTATTGCTCCACCAAACACTTTAACAAGTCTGCCTGCGTTGGCAAGCGCCGTAATATCCCTTCTGGCAGTCGCCTCTGACACTCCAAGCTCCTTCGTTATGTCTGCTACAGTTATGCTGCTGTTCTTCTCCAGCATCTGCAGAATCATCTCATACCGCTGTTCAATAAACATTTCCGCTCCATTCTGTTATATATTGCTCAAATCTGTCTCAACAATAATCTTTCTGATTGGAAGTATTCTTGCCGGAGATACAGACAATTCATCCACGCCCATTGCAAGGAACTGTCTTGTAAGCGTTGTATCCGCGCCAAGTTCTCCACATATCCCGGCCCAGATTCCTGCCTTATGTGCATTATCAACAACCATCTGTATCATACGCATAATTGCAGGATGATGCACATCACAGAATTCATCAAGCTTTGTATTCTGCCTGTCGACTGCAAGTGTATACTGAGTAAGATCATTAGTGCCGATACTGAAGAAATCAACAAGCGGTGCAAGTTCATCACTTATAATTGCCGCTGCAGGAGTTTCTATCATAATACCCTGTTTTGGTACGGCATATTGGATTCCCTGTGCCTTCAGCTCATCCTCAACCTGTAATGTTATCTCTTTTATGCGCTTAACTTCCCGGACGCTTGTTATCATCGGGTACATTACCGCTATATTGCCATAGCTTGCTGCCCTGAACAATGCGCGCAGCTGTGTCCTGAATATCTCCGGTCTTGTAAGACATATTCTTATCGCACGACACCCCATTGCAGGATTATCTTCCTTATCCAAATTAAAGTAATCACACTGTTTGTCAGCACCTATATCCAGCGTTCTTATAATAACTTCTCTTCCTGCCATGGTCTGCGCTACGGTTTTGTAAATGTTGAACTGTTCCTCTTCTGTAGGAAAATCACTGCGCTCAAGATATATAAATTCACTTCTGAACAGTCCTATTCCGGCCGCATCATTCTGGATAACCGTTGCCAGATCCTTTATATTGCCGATATTGGCATACAGCCTGATATGTTTTCCGTCCAGAGTAACATTATCCCTGCCTTTAAGCTGCTGCAATAACTTTCTGTACTCATCATCAGCCTTTTTGCGTTCCATCAGCTCTTTGAGTGTTACATCATCCGGTTCAATATATATTCTGCCATCATTGCCGTCAACTACAGCCATTTTTCCATCTAATTCACTGTCAAGCGGCATATCTGTCCCCACAAGTGCCGGTATTCCCATTGTTCTTGCAAGTATGGCAGTGTGTGAATTCATAGAGCCATGTACAGTGACAAACGCAAGTACTTTATCCTTATCCATCTGTACCGTCTCTGACGGTGCAAGGTCATCAGCAATTATAATGCATGCCTGCTTTGCTGACATATTATCATTGCCGCCGCCTGAAAGTATTGTGAGTACTCTCTCGGATATATCCTTTACATCAGCTGCCCTTGCCTTCATGTACTCATCATCCATTGACGCAAACATCTGTGCAAAATTATCTTCCGTAACTGCCACTGCATACTCAGAATTAACATTCTGCGTTCTGATTATATTCTCAACTGATTCATTATAATCATCATCTTGCAGCATCATCTGGTGGATCTCAAATATTGCCGCATTGGATTCACCAACTTCCTTAAGAGCCTTCTCATACAGTGCTCCGAGCTGTTCAACGGCTTCATTCCTCGCCATATTGTACCTTGCCACTTCTGCTTCGGCATCTTCTATTCTTTCACGTTTTATCTTCTGCTCATCCTTCTTGTACAGTCTTATCGTACCAGCTGCCACCCCGCCAAAAACGCTTTTTCCGCAAAATATCTTCATAGATACACCCCCTTGAAGCTGTACTGTGAGTCTGTTTACATGTTTTCTTTCATAAAACTTTCAATTGCAGCACATGCCGCATCCTCGTCTTCGCCCTCACATCTGACAGTTACTTCATTGCCATTCTTTACGGCAAGTCCCATAATTGTAAATATCTTCTTGCAGTCTCCTTCTTTGCCATCCTTAATCATCTTTATACTGCTTGTAAATACTTTGGCTGCCTTAACGAGTTCTCCTGCCGGTCTTGCATGTATTCCCTGCGGGTCTGTTATTGTGTAATTAAATTCTTTCATAAATGTCCTCCATTTCCTTAACTGTTAATCATTTACTACATTTTTCTTAAGAGTTCCAAGCAGCACTGTAGATACTGCCGTTCCTACAATAATTGCAATTATATACATCACAGGATGTCCCATTACAGGTGCCACAAAGATTCCTCCGTGAGGTGCCATAAGTGTACATCCAAAAGCCATTGACATTGCACCGGCAATTCCCGAACCAATAACACATGCCGGTATTACATGCAGTGGGTCAGATGCCGCATAAGGTATTGCGCCTTCTGTGATAAATGCAAGTCCCATAATAAAGTTGGTCGGTCCTGCTTCTCTTTCCTGTTTTGTGAATTTGTTTTTAAACAGCAATGTCGCAAGCGCTATTGCACACGGAGGTGTCATACCTCCAATCATAACTGCTGCCATTATTTCATAATGACCTTCTGCTAACATTCCTGTTCCAAATGTGTATGCAGCTTTATTTACCGGTCCACCTAAATCAATTGCCATCATTCCTCCAAGTATTGCACCTAGCAAGATTTTGTTTGCTGTATTCATTGATGATAGATAATTATTTATTCCTGTGTTTATTGCTCCTACATATGGATTGATTAATAGCATAAATGCTCCCATTATCATTATTCCAAACACTGGATATAACAAAATTGTTTTTATTCCTTCTATGCTTTCTGGTAGGTAACTACATATTTTCTTTAAGCCTAATACTATATAACCACCTACAAAACCTGCTATTAAAGCCCCTAAAAATCCTGAACTTACAAGTACAACTGAACTATCAGTTAATGATGCAAATGTTGTTCCTTGAACTGCTAAAATTCCTCCAACAAATCCAACTGCTAAACCTGGCCTATCTGCAATACTCATTGCTATATACCCAGCCAATATATATAACATTACATTAAATGCTGCTCCTCCGACTGTTTTAAAGAATGCAGCTACTGGTGTATTCATACCAAAATTAGATGGATTTATTGAATAATCATCTAATAAAAATGCTATTGCAATTAAAATACCTCCACCTACAACAAATGGTAACATATGTGTAACACCATTCATTAAATGTTTGTATATTTTTGTTCCAAATCCTTCTTTTTCATCTGAATCACTATTTTGAGATTTATTGCTTGAATGATATATTTTTGCATCACTTGATAATACACGTTCTATTAACTCTTGTGGTCTATTAATTCCATCTGCAACTTTTGCCTTTATTAATTTTTTTCCATCGAATCTTGACAAATCAATTTTTGTATCTGCTGCAATTATTACTGCTTTTGCATTTTTTATTTCTTCTTTTGTAAATTTATTTTTCACACCTGAAGAACCATGTGTTTCTACTTTTACTTTATGTCCTAATTGTTCTCCCATTTTTTCTAATGCTTCTGCTGCCATATATGTATGAGCTATACCTGTAGGACATGATGTAATAGCTAATATTTCATATTCATCATTTTTCTTTGTTTGTGATAATTTTGCATTTTCTGCAATATCTATACATCTTAAAAATTCTTCTGGAGTTTTTGCTTCCATTAGAGACTTCCTAAATTCTGTATCCATCAATAATGTTGATAATCTACTTAATACATCTAAATGTACATTATCTTTTGTATTTGGTGCGGCAATTAAAAATAATAATTTTGCTGGCTGTCCATCTAATGAATCAAATTCTACTCCATCATTTATTACCATTGCTGATAATCCTGGTTTTGAAACTGCATCTGTTTTTCCATGTGGTATTGCAATTCCTTCTCCAATTCCTGTTGACCCTTCTTCTTCTCTTTTTAATACAACTTGTGTGTATTTTTCTTTGTCTGTTAAGTTTCCATTTTTCGCCATTAAATCTACTAATTTATTAATAGCGTCTTGTTTACTATTTGCTATGCCATTTAATTTTATAGCATCTTTGCTAAGTAAATCTGTAATTTTCATAACATTCATCCT
>OHEU01000948.1_pt1 | contig 14487 bp, 9 predicted proteins | sample 1567341 | NCBI WGS metagenome assembly OHEU01 (sample SAMEA3879524, study PRJEB24766) | human gut metagenome | biome: human-associated habitat; feature: feces | place: USA | collected 1985/1987 | reverse complement strand
ATTTTTGTAAAACACTTGCATGTTTCCATACTTATAAGATAAAATATCAACAGAAGGGAGATTTATTTTTATGACTGGCACATTTACAGTGGAACAGCTGCGTCCAATCAAGGATGGAATGACTATCTCACGCGATGCAAAGATGGGACAGACAACTGCGGTTACATTCTTTTCTCTTGGCAAGGATACGTCCATCAGTCAGGAGCGCTATGATGTAACTTCCATCTATATTGGTGCAAAAGGAACTGCTGATTTTCTTATTGGAGATCTGGCAAAAAAGGAGCCGGTATCAGACGGTGACTGTCTTATCGTTCCTGGCGACACCCTCTGCGGAGTGGAAACGACTACCGGAACTGTTTACACAGAAATTATTATTAAAAAGGAGATTAATATGAACAATTTAGTAAAAGCAGGAGAAGTAATGAAGCTTAAGAATCTTATCCAGTATGAGGAAGGAAGCATAAGCAACATTGATATTGTAAGCAACCCTACAATGAAGTTTGTGCTTATGGCATTTGACGAGGGTACAGGCCTTCAGCCACACCGCGCACCGGGTAATGCGATTATATTTGCACTTGAGGGCAAGGCTGTAATCGGTTACGAGGGCAAGGATTACACTATCTCAGCAGGCGAGAATTTCCGCTTTGAGAAGAACGGACTTCACAGCGTTACTGCTGACGGTAAGTTCAAGATGGCATTACTGCTTGTGATTGAGTAACAGTAAGGCTATCGGAGCACGGAAGAATCCGGAAAATTAAAATATTAAAAGATACGCCATACGGTGCAGTGCCGGGGGGCGTATCTTTTTACTTTTTCTGAGATAATGGTTTTCGCATAATCTGAACAATTACACTGTACCAAAACGATAGTTAAATGCTTGCGGCGTTCCGGCACAGCGGTAATAGAAAGTGGTTTGCTATTATTATGAGTGTAGCCGGAAGACTTGGACATGCAAGCATGACAACAACACAGAAAACATGTCTGCATATTATTCAGGAGTTAGAGAATAAGGATGTGGATCTGGTAATGCTTACGCTGATATTGTTATTGAAAATTTTTCCAAAAGTAGTAATATGGATATTAAGACACTAAAATAATTTGTTGGGTATATACAGCTTCAGGAGAAAATAATTGAAATATACAGATACATATAATTACGGGAATAACCGGAAAAAAGGCCGGAATATTAAGTGGATGCTGCCGCTGCTTGTACTTATCATCTGCGGGGCTTTGTTATGTGCAGTTATGAAAAAGGCATATGCGTCTGAAAGGGAGCAGATAAGAATGAAGGCTGAGATGAATGCTGTTACTTATGCTGACAGGATGGCAGCAAGCCTTGATGATGGAATTGATATAACTGAACTGCTTAAGCAGATTCTTGTCAGCAGTAATGGGGAGATTGGCAGATTTGATACCGTATCTGCGAGTATGATGAACAGCTATGTCCAGAGTATACAGCTTGCACCTGATGGGGTTGTTACACAGATATATCCTGAGGAAGATAATGATGCAGGTAAGATTGACCTTGTACATGACAGTGAGCGTGGGACAATTGTTAGATATGGTATAGATAACCGGGAAGTTATAATGCAGGGGCCTTTTGAGCTGAAGCAGGGAGGACATGGAATCGCAATACGCAACCCGGTATATCTGTCATCTGACGATGGCACAGAATACTTTTGGGGACTGACGATTGTAATTATACGTGTACCTGAGATATATCAGGAATCTGTGCGTCCTCTTGAAGATTTTGGATATATGTACAGACTGTATAAGACGGTGTCACCATTGGATACGGAGTTTAAGCTGGTTGACAGCTCTGATGGGGAACTGGATGATCCGGTTTCACATTATTTTGAACTTGGCGGGTGCAGATGGCGGCTGGACATTATGCCTGCAGAAGGCTGGATTGACAGGAAGGATATATATATACTTGCAGTGGCGGGGGTTATTATATCTGTACTTATTGAAGCGCTTGTTATTGCGTTTCTCATTATGGATAAGCAGCGGCAATATTTTAGACAGCTTGCTATTACAGATGAACTTACGGGGCTTCTTAACCGTTCGGGCTTCAATGATGAACTTGACAGGTATGCACGTGAGATTGGCAGTGAGTCGTGTGTCGGCATTCTGCTTGATGTTGATGATTTCAAATCAATCAATGACATATATGGACACGCAGTCGGAGATGAAGCGCTGAAGAATCTTGCAAGGTCAATGGTCAATGAATTTCCGGATAATTCCATAATCGGCCGCAATGGCGGAGACGAATTCTGTATTGTATTAAAAGAAACAGATGTGGAAACCGCAGGTGATCAGATAGAGCGCTTCTGCCATCAGCAGCGTGTGTTCAGATTCCATGGAAGAGAGTATAATTACAGGATTTCTTTGGGCTATGCAGAGTATCCGAAACATGCAGGGAAGAGATCTGAACTGCTCCGTTGTGCAGATGTGGCATTATATGAGGTTAAGCTTAAAGGCAAGAACGGCTGCATGTGCTATACGGACAATCTGTGCAAATCTGACAGAACACAGCTTGGTTTCAAGCTTGATGATATATCATATAATCTGCCTGGAGCATTTTTCATATATAAGGCAGACAGGGGCAATGAGCAGCTGCTGTACGCTAACCAGGCGCTGATTCATATGACTGGCTGTGATGACCTCAATGACTTTTTGGAATTTACAGGGCAGCAATTTGCAGGACTTGTGCATCCCGATGATTACGACTATGTGGAAGAAGATATATGGAATCAGATTGATATTGATGCAGGGCAGTCATATGATTATGTGAAATACCGTCTCGCAGCAAAGGATGGTACATACAGAAAAGTCATTGACTTCGGTCATCTTGTGGACAGCGAACACTACGGGAGAGTGTTCTATGTACTTGTTGTGGATTATGATTCAATACTCTGCTAAGTGTCTCGACTTATTAAAAAAGATGTACTATCATCAAAATTAGTTGATAGTACATCTTTTTTTAAAAATGAACGGAGATATAAATTTATGGATGATACGGGAAGAAAGATAACTAAGATAGCGCGAGAAGTAAGCAAGTTCACGGTGCAGATGATGAAAGAGGAAGGTATTGGAGCTCCAAGAATGAGAGAAGAGCAGGGTTTGTCAATATATCAGAGGTGGTGAATTTGAAAAATGCAGCAGACGAAAAAGAATATCAGTAAAAAGATAGAGCATCCCGACAGAATAACAGAATACTTCAAAGAGGAATGGGCAGTTCTTCTGGCAGTGACGATATCAGGAATCATATATAATATAGGACTGCTTGCAGGCCCGTGGTTTGAGGGTAAGATGACAGGCTGCCTTGTAAATATTCTCGGAGGCAGTGAGACATTTGCAGACATGCTTATATTAGCTGCATTGTATGTAATTTCAATTGCCGTCGTACAGATATCAAGGTATATCAAGAGATTTTATGTAAGAAGATTTTCCAATAATGTTAATAAAAACATGAAGCAGATATTGTATGGAAGTCTTGTACATAAGAGCCGGGCACAGCTTCTGGAGGAGGGTGCCGGTAATGTCATGACTAAGGCAATCCTTGATGTAGACGACTGTGTCGAAGGAATGAGAAAGTTCACAACAGAAATTTTTGATACGGGAATTGCAATGGCAGCATACATGGGAATGCTTCTGTGGTATGACTGGCGGCTTGCACTGTTATGCATGATATTCCCTCCGGTTTCGTATTATATTGCGGAAAAGATGAAAGACATTGTGCAGAAGACGGGTGCGGCATACAAGGTACAGGCTGGTATTTTAAGTGAGGTAACGCTTGACCGTGCTGACAATGCAGTTACATACAGGGTATTCGGATGTGAGAGTGAGCGCAGGAAATCGTATGAGAAAAACCTTTCAGATTATGAAAAATCTGCAGTCCTCGCTAATATATGGAATTCGTCGCTTCAGCCCATATACAGGATTATCTCAATGGCAGGAGTTATATTCATACTTTACTTCGGTGGGAAAAATGTTCTCGGAACCGGCTGGCGTGAGTGGAGCGTTGCAGCATTTGCAACATTTCTTGCATGCTTTACCAAGCTTGCGGATAAGTCATCAAAAGCTGCCAGGCTGTTCAATGCAGTCCACAAGGCGCAGGTTTCATGGAAGCGCATAAAACCGCTTATGGTAATACCAAAAGATGACGCACCAAAATCAGGACAGCCGGCAGGATGTGCAGATGCCTTGGTATCAGTACCGGCGCTGGAAGTTAACAGCATAGGCTTTGCATATCCGGAATCAAAAAATATTTATTCGGACATATCTTTTGACGCAAAGCCGGGAGAGATAATAGGTGTCACGGGACCGGTTGCATGCGGCAAATCAACGCTCGGCAGGACATTTTTGTGCGAATATCCGTATAATGGAAGCATCAGGCTGTCAGGCAGGGAGCTTAAGGATATGACGGCTTCGGAGAGAACCGGACTTGTGGGGTATCTCGGACATGACCCGGAGCTGTTTAATGACAGTATAGCCAATAACGTAATGATGGGAGATAAAGGCGATTGCAGACAGTACCTTAAGATGGTATGCATTGACGAAGAGGTAAATGCAATGGAAGACGGTACGGATACACTTGTCGGAAGCGGCGGCGTCAGGCTGTCGGGTGGACAGGCACAGAGACTTGCGCTTGCGAGGACGCTGTGCCACATGAAGCCTGTTATGGTGCTGGACGACCCGTTTTCAGCACTTGACAGGAAGACAGAAGTTCAGGTGTTTGATAATCTGAGGTCAATGGCGCAGAATAATATTGTAATCCTCATATCACACAGACTTTATCTGTTCCCGCAGATGAGCAGAATAATCTGGATGGATAATGGCAGGGCAATAGCCGGGACCCACGAAGAGCTTATGGAGCAATGTCCTGAGTATGCAGAGCTGTATCTTGAACAGGCAGGAGGCGGCAGCAATGAGAAATAATATAAACCAAAATAACAAAAGCAACAGCGTCGCAGAAATAATATTATATACAATAAAAAGCAGACTGCTGTTGTCACTTGCAATAGTATCTGCGGTAGTTATGGCGATAGTCACATCACTTTTTCCACCATTGATTCTTGGTGGTATTATTGATGCCATGACAGCAGGGCAGGCAGTTAATTGGAGAATGATACTTGCATACTTTGGGCTGATTGTGCTTACGGGACTTATGGAGGCTGCAAGAGAGGCACTTCTTACAGTATTCGGACAGAAGATAACGCATGCATTGAGAAGCGGGCTTATGGATAAGTTCACAAGGCTTACGGCAGACTGTCTTAATAAGCAGGAGCCGGGCGCGGTTGTATCGAGATTCGTCGGTGATGTTGATACCGTAGAGGCACTTTTTACATCAGGAATTATCAGTATGTTTGCAGATGTATGCAGAATCATAAGCATACTTGCGGTTATATGGTTCCGTAACAAAGGTCTTGCAATAGTGATTGTAGTGCTGCTTCCGTTTTTATTCCGGTTCACAAGGCACGTACAGAAAAATATGCTCAGCGCCCAGATTGCAAACCGCCGTGCAGTAAGCCGTGCATCAGGCCATGTACCTGAGACACTTCATAATATCCGTACAGTACATACACTTGGCAGGGAAAAGTATATGGAACAAAGATATGATGAGTACATAAGCGAAGGCTACAGGGCGATGGAGAAGACCAATTTCTACGATGCAATATATTCTCCTGTAATTCTTATTTTAAATGCTGTTGTAATTGCGGTAGTCATGTTGTTTTCTGCATCAGGCAATCCGGCAGTGCTTACACTGTTCGGAATGTCAGCAGGTACGGCAGTCGCCGTAATGAATTACATTTCGCAGATATTTTCACCGGTAGAGAGCCTCGGCATGGAGATTCAGACAATACAGTCAGCACTTGCCGGTGTAAAGAGGATAGATGAATTCCTTGCACAGGACGAATTTGCAAAGCAGGATACAAAAGCGCCTGACGGGCCTGTGGTAAGATTTGATAACGTCACATTTGGTTATGATGATAAAAATATTCTTAATGACTTTAGTTTTGAAGTCCGTACCGGCGAGCAGGTAACATTGTCGGGACGTACCGGTGCGGGTAAGAGTACAATATTCAAACTGATACTTGGATTATACAGACCGGACCGGGGCAGTGTCACGATAGGCGGCGTTAATTCGGCAGATATACCGGATAAGGCAAAACGCAGGCTGTTTGGATATGTTGAACAGTCATTCCACATGGTTCCGGGTACTGTAAAGGATCAGATAACGCTTTTTGATGAGTCGGTCACAATGGATGAAGTAAAGAAAGCTGCAGAACTTACGGGACTTGATGATGCAATAATGGGCCTCCCTGACGGTTATGATACAAAATGTACCGCTGATATCTTCTCACAGGGGCAGTGGCAGCTTCTGTCAATAGCACGTGCAGCAGCGGCACAGCCGAAGCTGCTGCTGCTTGATGAGATAACGGCTAACCTTGATGCGGATACAGAGAAGACTGTGCTCAGCGCACTTAAGAGAGTATCTGAGAATAGAACAGTTATCTCAATATCACACAGGGTCAATGCATCAGCCGGAAGGATAATTACTATTGGATAACAGTGCCTTCTTCACGGCAGTGTATTTCTTCTCGGGGACAGGAAGTACCGTTCCGTCAGACAGTGTGACAGAAAAACGCTCAATTCCGGTGACGTGTTCCGGATTGATGAGATAACTTGCATGAATGCGGAGCAGATACTTTGAATATCTGCTCTCAAAATCAGGCAGTGTTCCATTAATCGTTATCAGGCTGTCTGATGTATGGATACAAAGCTTTGCTGTCCGCTTTATTGTCTCAATATATATAATTTTCCCCGTAGCGATACGGTGAACACTCATGTCGTCCGCTTTAACGGTTATGAAGTTGTCAGGCTTCTCAACTAACCGTATAGGCAGGGCGACATTTTCATAATGTACGGGATAGATGGTATCACGGATGTCATGCCGCCATGCGTTGCTTATGTGAATCATGACAACCTCCCAATACGGCTCATAACCATTCTCAGTCTTAATCCTCTTTTCACGCCATGTAAATTGAAGTCTCTGGTCATGCAGATCTGTATTGCCGCTTGGATAGTGCGTATAAATGTCATAATGCAGTAAAACTTCACGTACAGCCTTGCAGGGAGTAACACATACTGCATCTATCGAGCCCATTGTAAATGTCAGCTCATGTATTTCAGATGAAAATTTATCAATAATATTCTGTCGGCCTCTTAAAATCTGTCCTTCCGTCGGACCAAGCCAGAGAACATCATCAGCAAGGCAGTCAAAAAATGGCTGGAGATTATTCATGTAGTATTCGGTTATTATATGAATTGATTCATGGATTAATAAATCGGATTTCATGTTGTACCTCATAAATGTTATTACAGAAAAACACACAGAAAATATAATTTTATTATACACAATTATCACAATAAAACAAGCTATTTGCAATATAAACAAGTCAAATGGATGTGAAGCATTGAAGTAAAAAGCCGCATTTGGTAGTATAAAGCTATAAAAACTGAACCTGTTAGAATACATAAGAACACGGAGGAGGGTGCATATGAATATATTCAGGAAAAAAGCAAAAACAGGAGCGGCAATTCTGTCTGCGGCAGCATTACTGGCAGGCATCTTTGCGGGCGTGCCGAGAGGAGTCACTGTGGCTAATGCGGCGGATACGGCAGATACAGCGGGTACAGGCAGTGCTGTTGTGTATGCAGGTGATTCAGCCAATGATACTACAGACCAGATAATAACCGGTGATATGCTGGTCTCAGGTATTAACAAACCTGTGCCGGAAGAGGAGTTTGACAGAACCGGATATGTCAATAATGCATCTGCTGCGGCATTTGAAATTAAATCAATAAATTGGTATGCAGATAATGATGATAGAATTGGCAGGAAAATAGCAGAAAATGAAGTCGCAGATTATGGAACATATTACTATATAATATTAGAACTTACTGCAAAAGATGGATATATATTCGATAAGCAAAAGGCTGCTTTCCAGGTCGATATAGGGTATTGGGCATCGCCATGGAGATATGATATAAGTGACGATCAAAAAAACCTTGTAATAAAAAGAAGGACCCAGACTGTAAATGACCGCCTTCTTAGCATAGAAGCTCCACAGCCGATAGAGGTTGAAGCAGGAACACCATATGAAGAGATGAATATGCCGGAAAAGGTTAATATTACTACGAAGTTCAATACAAGGACAACCGCATCTGTTGAGTGGAATACATCATATCCTTTAAGCGGCAGTTATGATCCTTCTGTATTAACGGAACAGACAGTAACGCTGAGAGGAAGCGTACAGGATGTTGATTACATAAATGTAGATAATATCTCAACATCAGTCCAGCTTACCATTAATATAAAAGCTGCTGGCGCAGCCGAAGCTCCGACAGCAGACATTACACCGGGAACATATACGGAGAATCAGTCAGTAACACTTACTTCTGCAACAGAGGATGCGGTAATCTACTATACTACAGATGGAAGTGAGCCTGCATTGACAGACGGCGTTCCATCAGGAACAACTAAGCAGTATACAGCGCCTATAGAGATAACGGGTGAGGCAGGGCAGAGCGTTGAGACAACAATCAAGGCATTTGCAGTAAAGAGCGGAATGAATAACAGTGCGGTAGAGACATTTACATATACGATAGACATTCCTGCACCTGTTAAAAAGTATACATTGACAGTAATTGACGGCTTAGGAGGCGGTGAATACGAGGAGAATGAGCTGGTAACGATAACAGCAGACGAGTTCTTATACGGAATGCCTTTCTGGGATTGGACAGGGCTTGAAGGAGTTACTATTGTGTCAGGCAGCGAGAATAATCTGTCAGTAACATTCCTTATGCCGGCGAAGGACATTACTGTATATGCTCATTACGATTATCCGTACATTCCGCCAGTCTATATCATAGAGGCATCTGTATCAGGTGCAGGAGGAAGCATATCGCCATCCGGCACAATATATGTAGATGCAGGATGCGACAAGACATTTGTATTCACTCCGGACGAAGGTTTTGAGATTGATAAGCTGTTGGTTGACGGAAAGCAGGTAGATGCGAGTCGGGAATATACGTTCTGGTATGTTGATGATAATCATAGTATCGAAGTAACATTTAAGAAGAAAGGTGGACAGGAACCGACGACGAAGCAGGAACCAACCACAAAGCAGGAGCCGACAACGAAACAGGAACCGACGACAAAACAGGAATCAACTACGAATCCGACCTCTACGCAGCTAAGGTATAAGATTCTGGATGGCGCCGACAGCAAGTGGAGTGAGGATACCAACGGTAATCTCATGATAAGAGGTAACGGGGAGTTTTCTAAGTTTACATGTGTAAAGGTTGATGGCAGTATTATTGATGCGTCAAATTACACAGCAAGAGAAGGCTCAACGATAATCACGCTGAAGGCTGAGTATCTTGATACTCTTGCGGAAGGCAGCCACTCATTTGAGCTTGTATGGACAGACGGTTCAGCGTACACAACATTTACAGTTGCCCAAAATGAGGATTCGGATGATAATGATGACAGCAATGATGATAATGATGCAGACGGAGCTGACAACGGAAGCAATACCGGAAACGGCAATGTAACAGGCAATGTCAATAACGGAGCAGGTGCTGGAAACATCAATAACGGAACAGGCACAGCTGACGGAAGCATGGACGCGGGAATTAGTGAGACAAAGGCGGCAGAAGAGAATGCAGCCGCTTCGGCAGATGCATCACCAAAGACGGGTGACGCAAGCCATACCGAGTTCTGGATAATGCTTATGGCAGCCGCACTTGCGGGAATTGCTGAGCTTGTCATGCTGGCAAAGAGAAAAGGTAAAGAGGAATAATCAGGGTGTGCGAAGCATACGGAAGAGAATGATTTACCGGACTCAGCGGGGGAATAGAGCGTGATGATAAGCGCATAGGCGCATTTTTTACAGATGGTTACACAAGAAAAGAATATCCAAACGATATAACATGTAAGACGGTTGTGTATTCAGGGAAAATGGGGAGAGAGTAAGAGATTAAGCGCATATTTACTTGATTTTAATCAATAAAAAGCCTCATCCTGCATCCGATATATGAATTCGGGTGCAGGGTGAGGCTTTTGTTTTACAGGTTAAGTCCGTCAATCCAGCTCCTGAACTTAGCTTCGTTAAAGCCGTTAACAAGCTTGGCAGGCTTCCAATTAACTGTTGCAGGACAGAGCTTGTGAAGTACTTCGTCCATTTTGCCTGTGCCGCTTCCACCTGATGTGCAGAAAGGAATGACTGTCTTTCCTGAGAAGTCATAGCTTTCAAGAAATGTATTAATTATTGTAGGCGCAACATACCACCAGATTGGGTAGCCGACAAATACAGTATCGTACTGCTCCATATTATCTACGTAGCTTGCGATTGCAGGGCGTGAGCTCTGGTCAGCCATCTCTACAGAGCTTCGGCTCTGCTTATCCATCCAATTAAGGTCTGCCTTTGTATAAGGAGTCTCAGGCACAATCTCAAATAAATCAGCACCGGATGCGCTTGCAAGAGCCTTGGCTGCTTTGGCGGTTACTCCGCTTGCAGAAAAATATGCAACTAAAATCTTACTCATATCCATTTGCCTCCTGATTTTAAATTTTACTATATATAGAATAGCACTTGGAGTGCGCTCAAGGTCAATAAAAATGTGGGAAAAATTACCACTTGGGAAAAAAAACGACCACTTGCGCAAAGTGTATTGTAAAAAAATGTAAGTTAGTATATGGTGTGGTGTGTTGGGATGCCTGAAAAACAGGCGGGAAAGGAGAGTACAATGAGATTAAATAAGGTTAAGCGCTGTGTCGCAGCATGTATATCAGCGCTGGTAATGTTCACATCAACACATTCAGCTATCGTAAGGGCGGAGGAATATGATGATTGGAAAGCAGAATACGTGAATAGCAGTAATAATGAGGTATCAACATATTCGATTAACAGTAACGACAACAGCGTGGAAAATGATTATATCAGGATTATAGGCGGAACGAATTTTACATTCGGAACAACGGGAGGAGATCCGGAGCTGGAGTCAGATAATTATTCCCGTCTGCTTTACGGATATCCGTATGGTGGTACATCATATACAACAATTCAGGTAGATGGAGTTAATACAATATTTCAGCCTGAGACAATGACTGTGCGTGATAACTCTATTATATGTACAGATACTATCGGTGACGTTATTGTAACGGCATACTTTAATATAGTTGCTAATCAGTACACAGGAAGAGAGGATGCGGTAGAATTCTCATATTCAGCAGAGAATACGGGAGATAAGGAACATAGCATAGGTGTAAGAATAATGTTTGACACTATGCTTGGCAGTAATGACAGCGCACCGTTCAGAGTTCCGGGAATAGGTGATGTTACAGGGGAGACAGATCTTACGGGCGATGCAATACCGGAGTATTGGCAGGCATTTGATTCACTTACCAATCCGTCAGTTATTTCACAGGGAACGCTGAGGGCTGAGAATATAACAGCTCCTGACAGGGTAAGGTTTACTAATTGGAGAATGGCAAATTCATATAGCTGGGATTACTCAAGCGCTGCCGGAAGCTATAACGGTGACAGTGCAGTATGTCTTTATTGGAATCCAAAAGCGATAGCAAAGGGCGATACAATATCATGCAGGACATATTATGGACTTGCTTCAATGCAGAGGGATAACAGACCACCATTGGCAGTTGCGTTATCCGGTACAACCAAGCTTGAGGTTACGAAAGATGATAGTGGTGCAGAAATATATTCACCAAATCCTTTCAGTGTTACAGCTTATGTGCAGAATATAGGAAACGGAACAGCACATAATTCCAGCATACAGCTTGTTCTGCCTGACGGATTACATATAGCTGAGGGCGAAGAAAATGTGTCGATTGGAGATATTGAACCGGGAAGCGCACAAAGACAGATATCATGGAAGGTAAGTGCTGACCCATGCTATACGGCAGAAAAAAAGACATATTCTGTTATCGTAAAGGCAGATAATACAGAAGATAAGGTGCTTGAAAGGCAGATAGAAATACCGGCAATGAAAGGAAGCAGCATAGAATTGCAGCTTGACAGAAGCACAATCACTGACGGAAGTAATATTAATCTTAAATTCCGCCTTATTAATATAAGTGATACGCCGATAGCATTAAATCAGCTTCATCCGAGATATTATTATATTGATGAATCCCCTGATGCAGAAAAGCAGTTTAACAGCTATTGTGTTAATATGGATAAACCATATGAATATCTTCCGGGCAATACCGTATCTATGACAAAACATATATTGGATGCACAGTATACCAATGCCACAGCTTATTTTGAATTTGCATTTAACTCAGATGAGAAGCTTCAGCCGGGACAGGAAGTATACGTTAATGCTGGAATTAATAATGCATCATGGTCAAGGATAGTGGCATCCAACGATTATTCTGCCGTAGGTGATAATTCGCCTGCTGCTCCGGACTATGTGTCATGGAAATATATGCCGGTATATTCATCATCAGATGCAAAAATGCCTATATGGGGCAATGCACCGGAACCGGACACAACAGGGATGAAGCCGGATCTGCTTGTGGAACTCGACCCGTCAGCAGTCGGAGGAAAGGGGTATATGAATCTTAATATCCGTATAACTAATAATGGGCTTCTTCCTATTGATCTGGGACAGACAGAGATAAAATACTATTATACCAATGACAACGGACTTGAGCAGTCTGTTGCCGGCAGTTACATCGGTGGAAGAATCAATAATAATTATATAGGAATAACAGACAAAGCTATTGTAAATGCTGTTGCAATGCCTCAAAGAATGAGATATGCAGACACATATGTGTCGGTAAAGTTTGCACAGGACACGGGAATACTTAACTTTGAAGATTATATAGACCTCAATATACAGGTATACAATGCAGGCTGGGCGGCAGGTGATTATACACTTGAAAATGACCATTCATATCGTGACGATGTAACAGAGCAGGAGCCGGAGATACAGACCTTTAGCAGCATGGCGCGTGCTGCGGTAATTAATAATGGCACAGTCGGAATGCGCGAGGCAAAGAATATAGTAGTGGATACAAGGTACACAGCCTCCGGTATCCGTGAATGGATTGATATAATATTCGGACGCAGACCTAAGTATAAGCCTGCATATTCTGCATTCAAGGTTGGGGAAGGTGATGCCATAGAGTATAATATTGGAGACTATAATGCGTTCTGTGACAGATTTGAGAATCTGTTTGACGGAGAGAAATATAATGAATATGCCACAGGTGAGAATATAACTGACAATGCATTGAATTTTACCAATGATAACCTTAAGGCTATTCTTGAATCAGACATATTATATGTCAGCGGTCATGGATTTGACGGAGGCGTTATACCGATATATGGAAGTGCATATAATGAAACTAATGATGAAGGGGCAGGTGTATGGTCATATGACAGGATACTGACAACAGACAGGAATGTGGGACGTGACTTTCACAGATATGGTGGAGAGACTGTATCGGAAGATAAGGCTTTCAGTCTTAATATGAAGGACCATGTTAATGATGGTGTTAATGAAAATCTGAAGGTAATAATTGCGGCAGCCTGCAGCCAGCTAAGTGAGCAGACAGAAAACTGGGAACATTTTCCACAGGAGCCTATAAGTGAGTCAAGCCTTCAGCGCTGGATAGAGTTGATGAAGTCAAATAAAAAGCTGAAATGTATGCTGGGCTATTACGGAACGGCACCGTCGGCTGATAATCATTGGATTCATGATGATGAGGTTATCAAAAAATTCCTGACTGTTACTGCGTGCGATACAGGAGATTATGCCACCATATACTCAGCATGGATAGAAGCCAATACAGTGTGGGATAAATTTAGGAGACTTAATGGAGGTCTGCTTGTAAAACCGGGATATGAGGATATGGAACTGATTGATATATTAAGTGATAATGTAGAAGCATATACGGATATGTTGTATTATTATAGTTTCCAAACAATGACTAATCAATGGGATGTAATTAAGAAAGAATATGATATCAGCACGATGTCTGTGGACAACCGGATTCAGAATGCGGTGAATGCAGTACAAGAATATTTGCATGACAATGACGTAATTATTTATAATGACACGGTTAATATTGTAGAGATTACTAAGAATGTATACAACATTGATGGAAATAATCTAGGTTCTGAAATTGAAGAGTGCATATTTTCATTTAAGACAGCGAATGAAATAATGACGAGGGATTTGGATGGGAAAAACGATATATTAAATATAAGGTATAATACAAAGAAATCGACGATAGAGTTAATGGATTGAGGTGATACAAGCATATTATGAAAAAACAACGAATATTAAAAGTGTTGATTATTATAATTGTCTTACTTCTTATGTTTGTGTATTGGCTAATGTATTGGAAAATAGGATTTACGGCAGCAGAGCAGTATTATGAAAATA
>OHEU01000942.1_pt1 | contig 14518 bp, 13 predicted proteins | sample 1567341 | NCBI WGS metagenome assembly OHEU01 (sample SAMEA3879524, study PRJEB24766) | human gut metagenome | biome: human-associated habitat; feature: feces | place: USA | collected 1985/1987 | reverse complement strand
ATTCTGCTTCTTATCGCTACAATAACACACACAATCACAACAACCGGTATCGCTATAAACAGTATAAATATACCTGCCGGTATCTGCTCTTTGCTGCCTGCCCACAAAAAAAAGCCTGTCAATGCTAACATGAAAATAATCACAGCCGCTCCGCCAATCAAGGCACCCATTTTTTTCTTCATGTGAATGTCGATTTTGCTCAAATCCACAAAACCTGCTCCTTCCTTCTCCATTTTTTCCATCTCATCAAGCCATTCATCCGTATTCAGATTATCTACATCCGCATTACTCTGAAGAATTGCCATGGAAAGCTTCTGCATATTGTCAAGCTTTATTAAGAACATCCACATGTCTCTCAAGACAATCGCCAAGCTTCTTATTTCCGCCAAGCACAGCCTTAATCTCCTCAACAGAAATGCCAAGCTTGCGAAACAGCTTGATTTTTTTCAGCTCATCAATATTCTTCTGATGATATTCCCTATATCCATTTTCCGCGCGCTCAGGTGTAAGCAAACCCTGATTTTCATAAAAACGGATATTCTTTCTGGTGATGCCTACCAGCTCTTCCACCTGTTTGATCTTCATTGCGCTACCTCTTACTTTCCTGACAGTCTGAAAACTCTTCATATCGCTGTCTGTACTTGTTTTATACAGCTTCCATAAGGTGGAAGGTCAAGTGTTTTTTGAAAAATTTTTACAAGGAGTAATATATGCATAAAGACGGGTATTATTCTTCAGGCGAATTTGCGAAGAAATCAAATGTTTCAGTAAGGACTATAAGATATTATGACCAGCAGAACATATTAAAGCCTTCACTTCTTACTGATGAGGGCGTGAGATTTTATACGGATTCAGATTTTACAAGGTTACAGCAGATATTATTGCTTAAATATCTTGGATTTACACTGGATGATATAAGAAATATGACAATTGGTGATTCAGATTATCATGTGCTTAAGAATTCACTTGAACTTCAGAAGCGTATGATTCAGGACAAGATTGCACAGATGCAGCTTGTATGTAAAGCTATTGAAGAAACAGAAGACTCTATTAAAGAGGGAAAAGGAGTTGACTGGAGTAATATGCTGGAGATTATCCATCTTACTAATATGGAAGACAGCATGAAGAATCAGTACATTAATGCTGGAAATATATCTGCAAGAATTAATCTTCATAACAGGTTTTCAGTTAATAAACAGGGATGGTTTCCGTGGGTATATGAGCAGTGCAGTATTGTTAAGGGGATGAGAATTCTTGAGATTGGGTGTGGTGATGGAACATTGTGGGTTGACAATATAGGTCAGCTTGCCATGACAGGAAAGAGAAATGAATTTTCAGGGAAGAAAAAAAACATATATATAGAGCTTACAGATATATCAGAAGGCATGATAAGTGATGCGAGAAGAAATATAAAGAAAGCAACAGAGAGCTGGAAGGAAAGAGATATTGATGTGTCATTCAGGTTCAGAGTGGCTTCATGCGAAAAGACAGGGGCAAAAGATGAATCGTATGATCTGGTGATTGCTAATCATGTGCTGTTTTATTGTAAAAATGTAAATAAGGCACTTGATGAAATTGCGAGGGTGTTAAAGCCTGGAGGAGTGCTTGTGTGCAGTACATATGGCAGCAGGCATATGCAGGAGATAAGCCGCCTTGTGTCGGGATACGATAAGAGAATTGCACTTGAAGCTGATAAGCTTTTTGAAAAATTCGGACTTGATAATGGAGATAAGATATTAAAAAAACATTTTTCAGATGTTGAAAGAAGAGATTATAAAGATGCGCTTGTTGTTGATGAAGCAGAACCGCTGGTAGATTATATACTATCATGTCATGGCAATCAGAAAGAGTACCTTGTTGATAAGTATACGGATTTTAAAAAATATGTAGAAAAAAAGCTTGTGAAGCCTATGACAATAACCAAAGAGGCTGGTGTATTTGTGTGTAGAAAATAATGTATAGCAATTATATCTATAATATGGTAAAATCAAAAGAAACATGTTTTATTACAGGGATAGTTTGAACATGCATATTATGGAAATACTCTGATAGAATGAAAGATTATTTATTGGGGGCAGAGAATACAGTTATGAAGAAATTAAAAATTGCTGTTGATGCAAGAACTTTAGGCAGCAGACCAAGCGGTGTGGGCATGTATCTTAATGATTTCTTAGAACAGCTCATAACATATGATGAATTTGAATGGATTCTGTTTACAGATGTTAAAGAGAGTGAATATATTAAGAGATTTGAGGCTAGAGGAATCAAGGTTATTGAATGGGGAAAGCCTGTATATAGAAGTGCTGGTGTGTATGCATATTTTGCATTTATTAAGAAAGAATTAAAGCAGGTGAGTCCGGATATATTCTGGGAGGTTAATTCGATTATTCCTATTAATCTCGGTGGAAGCTTTAAGACACTTATCACAATACACGATATGTTTCCTATTCAGTATGTAAGATACTTTGGAAAAATATACAGCTATTATTTTAAGTTTAATCTTGGTGTGACTTTAAGACATACAGATATGATTCTGTATAATTCGGAGCAGACTAAGGATGATACAGAGATGTATTTTCCAAAGGCTAAGAAGATACCAAGCTGCAATGCCTACATTATATCTAATCCGCTTACAAGATATGTACCGCCTAAGGATGAGAATTATTTCTTGTATATAGGTAATATGGAGAAGCGTAAGGGCGTTGATATCCTTATTAAAGCGTACAGAAGATACAGGGAAGAAGGCGGAACAAGACCTCTTATTCTTGCCGGTAAGATGCAGGAGGATGATATTGAGCAGCTTCTTGAGAATGCACTTACAGAGGTTGAAGGTCTTACTTATCTTGGTTATGTATCACACACTACAAGATATGACCTGTATAACAACTGTTCATGCTTTGTGTTTCCTTCTATGGCAGAAGGCTTCGGAATGCCTATATTAGAGGTAATGAAGCATAATAAGCCAATACTTGCAAGTAATCTTAAAATATTTGACGAGGTAGTAGGTGACTGTGTGGAAAGATTCAGTCTTGCCGGTGATGATGATGATAAGGTTATAAGTCTTGCAAATGGAATGAAGAATATAGATAAGAAGATTAATTCTGGACTTGTTGATGAGAATGCATACAGACATGCGTTGGACAAGTATACCCCGGAAAGACTTGGTGGTATGGTGAGAGACTTTATTAACAGCCAGATGAATAACAGATAGAATGTTGAGGTTTATATGGGTTTATCAAAATTTTTTCTTAATACGGGAGAAGCATTGAGACCAGTGCTGACCAAGATTATTCCTATGAAGCTATTAAGTAAGATGAAAGCAGGAATAATTAATAATGCCACAGACAAGCTGTCGGCAGACTCTATTGAGAAATATGAGGCAGGAAGATACAAATGTGGTGCCAATATAATAGGTAATATTAAGGGCGATAACGGACTTGGACAGAGCGCAAGAATCATGTGCAGGCTGCTTGATGAGAATAAAGAACCTCATGTTATAAGAGATTTCTTTGTTCCACCAGGAGGTTCAAGAAGCAATGATACGTATGATGACAGACTCACAGAAGAGCTTCCTTTTGATGTGAATATTATTCATGTTAATGCAAGTGAATTCATGGTGGCATATTTAAGCCTTGGAAAAGAAGTATGGGATTACAGATATAACATAGGATACTGGGCATGGGAGCTGGAGACATTTCCAGAAGAGTGGCTTCCGGCATTCAAGCTTGTTGATGAAGTCTGGACACCGTCGGATTTCGTTACGAATACTTTGAAGAAATACACAGACAAGCCTGTAATAACAGTTCCACACTGTGTTGCACCTGAGACGGATACTGTGAAGTTTGATAGAAAGCATTTTAATCTTCCAGAAGATAAGTTCTTATTCCTTGTAATGTATAACAGTGGAAGCGTTATGGAAAGAAAGAATCCGCTTGCCGCTATTAAAGCATTTAAAGAAGCGTTCTGCAAAGATGAACAGATGAAAGAAAAATACAAGGATGTCGGACTTGTTATCAAGATAAGTGAGGCAGAATTATCTGCAGAAGATGAAAAGATTATTGGTTCTGTAATAGAGGACTGCGACAACATTTATTATATGTGCGGTCATATGGGAAGATGTGAGGTTAATACACTTCTTGCAGATGTGGATGTGTATGTTTCACTTCACCGTTCAGAAGGCTTCGGACTTGTTATGGCTGAGTCAATGTATGTTGGTACACCTGTTATTGCAACTGACTGGTCAGGCAATACAGAGTTTATGAACAGTGATACAGCATGCATGGTCGGTTACGACATGATAGAGCTTGATAAGGATTATGAGCCGTTCAAGAAGGGCAATGTATGGGCTGATGCACATGTTGATGAGGCAGCAGACTATATGAGAAGGCTTTATGAGGATAAGGACTTCTACGAAAGAATTGCTGATAGCGGTCAGAAATATGCCAGGGAACATCTGGCGTATAAGCGTTCTGCGGATATAGTCAGCGAGAGGTTGAAGAAAATTCATGGAGAGAATTGATGTTTTTAACAAGAGCATTTGAGATAATCAATAAAGAGGGTGTTCTTACATTCAGGTATGCGTTAGGGCAGAAAATGCGTGAGAATATGACTGATGAAAAGATTTATCAGTTATATATAAAGAATGTAGAACCAAGACAGAACGTCATATCAGAAAATCAATGTGTTCAGGTAGTGTCTGTTAAAGAAAATAATACTGTAAAGCAAGTGATGGAAGCGGTAGAAAAAGTATCTACAGAATATGTTGTATTGTGTAGTTCTGATTACGAATTGTGTGAGGATTATGAGAAAAAAGTGTCTCATTATATATTGATTCAGAAAAAAGCTGGCAGAAATCTAAAATACATTTATAGTGATTCAGATACTATTAATGACAATGGAAAACGGGAAAATCCAGATTGTAAACCCGATTATTCATGGAACACACTGCTTTCATTTAATTATATTGGCAATGTGTTTGCTGTAAAAAGACAGTTTTTTCTTCATAGAATGAATGAGTTTGTAGATAATTTTGGTTCTGATAGTAAGTTTGACAGTTACAAGACCTCATTGTTCCTGTTATCAGATAATTCAGCAGAGAATGTTGGACACATTCATCAGATTCTTGCTCATAAAAAGGCGAATTATAAAGAAGAATCAGATATTTCTGAGTATAAATGTTTGCTGCCTGAATTAAAGAACAAAAATGTATGTGTGGTTACTGATAAACATAATAAAAATGTACAGCATATACATTATCCTCTTTCTGAGAATGATTGTGTCAGCATCATTATTCCGTCCAAAGATAACCCGGAAATTCTTAAGGTTTGTTTTGAAAGTATAAAAAAATACACGAAATACACGAAATATGAAATTGTTGTTATTGATAATGGGAGTAATGAAGACAACAGAAATGAATATAAAAAGCTGATAGCTGAATTTGGAGAAAATGCTTCGTACACATACGAAAGATTTGATTTCAATTTTTCTAAAATGTGTAATATAGGTTCAAAGAAAGCGACTGGAAACATGTTATTATTTCTTAATGATGATATTGAAATAATCGGACAGGATTATGAAGATACAGACTGGCTTTCAGTACTTGCCGGACAGGCAAAGCAGGAAAGTACCGGCGCGGTTGGTGCAAAGCTTTTGTATCCGGACTCATCATATATCCAGCATGTGGGTGTAATTAATTATGAATCAAGCTGTTTTGCACATCTGTATGCAAAGGCAGTTGATGATGAGAATATCAAGGCTCACAGGAATTACGCCGATTATGACTGCCTGTGTGTTACAGGAGCATGCTTTATGATTGAGAAGGCTAAATTCGATAAAGCTGGTGGATTTGATGAAGCATTTGAAGTAACACATAATGATGTTGATATATGCCTGACTCTGTATGAACAGGGATATTACAATGTCTTAAGAAATGATGTGGTTCTTTTTCATCATGAATCATTCTCAAGAGGTGATGATGAGATTGATGAAGAAAAGAACAGACGTAATATGCATGCAAGGGATATGACATATGAAAAACATCCCAAGCTTGAGAAATATGACCCTTTCTATAGTCCGCTTCTTACGCAGACGGAGAATAACTACAGATTCGGAGATGAGATATATTCTGTAATATACAGAAAACCTCAGAAAGCTGACAGATTAAAGCCGGCTGCAGGATATATGGAAGTATCACCTACAGTTAAGGTGACAGAAACAGGATATCATGATGATATGCAGCTTAGGGGATTTGCATATAACGGAAATAAAGTGTATTATAATCCCGTAATTTTTCTGTGGAATGAACAGAATTGTTATAGGATTAAGGCACAGTCAGTATGTGACAGAGTATTTCATTTAAGAAAAGGTGTGGATAAGAACATTAATTATGCACCGTTTTTTTGTGGAATAGATACAACAGATATGGAAAGCGGAACATATAGATGTGCTATCAGAGCTAATGGCAGATATTATGATGCACAGACATGTATCGTGATTAATGATGATGATGGTATTGCACAATAAGGAGGACGATATGAAAACTACAGCACTTATTATGGCAGGTGGTAAGGGAGAGCGATTCTGGCCAAAGAGCCGTGTTAATATGCCAAAGCAGTTCCTTTCTCTTACAGATGACGGAAAGACTATGATACAGCTCACAGTTGAGCGAATCAGCCCATTGGTTGATATTAAGGATGTATATGTTGCAACTAACAAGAACTACAGAGAACTTGTAAAGCAGCAGCTTCCAGGTATTCCGGAGGAGAATATCTTATGTGAGCCTGTTGGAAGAAATACAGCACCATGTGTAGGTCTTGGAGCAGTTCATGTTGCAAGCAAATATGATGATGCAGTTATGATTGTACTTCCATCAGACCATCTTATTAAGAATAATGAAGTATTTGCAGATACATTTAAAGAAGCTGTTCAGATTGCAGAAGAGGGGGCTAACCTTGTAACAGTAGGTATTACTCCGAATTATCCAGAGACAGGCTATGGTTATATTAAGTATAATCAGGATGACAAGAAGAATAATGCTTATTCAGTTGAAAAGTTCGTTGAGAAGCCAGACCTTGAGACAGCTAAATCATACCTTGCTGACGGAACATATCTGTGGAACAGTGGAATGTTCGTATGGAAGGTATCTACAATATTAGACTGCTTTAAGAAGTTCATGCCGGATACATATGAAGGCTTATTAAAGATTAAGGCAGCAGTTGGAACAGCAGATGAAAATGCAGTGCTTGAGGCAGAATTCCCTAATCTTGAGTCACAGTCAGTTGACTACGGTATTATGGAGAAGGCAGATTCTATCTACACACTTCCAGGCAACTTCGGTTGGGATGATGTAGGTTCATGGCTTGCAGTAGGAAGAATCAAGAAGAATGATGATAACAGCAATGTAATTAACGGCAATGTAGTTGCAGTTAATACTAGGGGCTGTGTAATAGAAGGTGGCGAAAAACTTATTGCCACAGTTGGTTTAAGAGATATCGTAGTTGTTGATACTAAAGATGCAACTCTTATTACAACTAAAGAGAATGCAGGAGAAATCAAGCAGGTACTTGCAAAGCTTCGTGAAGAAGGAAAGAATGAGTATCTTTAATTAGAAAGAGGAATTTTATGGATAAAAGAGTACTGGTTATTATTCCAGCTTATAATGAGGAAGAGAATATTGTCAGAGTGGTTGATAATCTTATCAATAACTATGGGCAGCTGGATTATGTTGTTATCAATGATGGCTCAAGAGATAACACTGCTAAATTATGCAGGGAACATGGATATAATCTGGTAGATCTTCCGGTTAATCTTGGACTGGCAGGTGCATTTCAGGCTGGTATGAAATATGCACTGGCTAATGATTATGACTATGCAATCCAGTTTGACGGGGACGGTCAGCATAATCCACAGTTCATAGAAGGTATGGAGCAGATGGCTGAAAAGGACAATCTTGATATTGTCATAGGATCAAGATTCGCATCAGAGAAGAAGCCATTTACCGCAAGAATGCTGGGAAGCAGGCTTATTGAATTCTGTATACTTGTTACATGCCATAAGAGAATAAAAGATCCAACATCAGGAATGAGAATGTTTAACAGAAGAATGATTCACAAACTTGCTACAAGCATGAATTTTGGACCAGAACCAGATACTGTGGCATATCTTACACGCTGTGGGGCTAAGGTTGGCGAATATCAGGTTGAGATGAATGACAGAATTGCTGGAGAAAGTTATCTTAATCCAATAAACAGTATGAAGTATATGTTTAATATGATCACATCTATACTTTTTGTACAGTGGTTTAGAAAGAGAGGGCTGTAAGTATGACATTAAGTTTAAAAGTTGTTTTAATAGTTATTTCGATACTTACATGCTTTTATATTGCAAGAAAGTTAAGAAAATCACAGATGAATATTAATGACACTGTTTTCTGGATATTTTTTGCAATTGTGCTTGTGTTATTAAGTGTATTTCCGGGAATTGCAAGCTGGGGAGCAGATGTTTTAGGATTTCAGGCAGATGTTAATTTCGTATTTGTTGTTGTTATTTTTCTGTTGATATTAAGGGTTTTCGTTATGTCTATTAAGATATCAGTTCTTGAAGACAAATTAAGAAATCTTACAGAAGAAATAGCTGTCAGAAATAATATGTCAGAGAAAAAGTAAGCTAAGGAAGGAAATAGTTATGAATAAGGACATAAATACTAATCACACATTTGCAATATGTGCGTATAAAGAGAGTCCATACCTTGAAGAGTGTATACAATCTCTTATGAATCAGACTGTTAAGTCTGATATATTGATAGCTACAGCAACACCAAGTAAGTATATTGATGATATTGCAGCAAAATATAATCTAAAGGTATATGTCAATCATGGGGAACATGGAATTACACAGGACTGGAATTTTGCGTATTCTAAAGCTGAAACAGATTATGTGACTATTGCACACCAGGATGATAAGTATAATCCTTCATATGTGGAAAATCTTATGGCATATACAAAAAATGCGAAAAGACCATTAATTTTCTTTACAGATTATGCAGAAATTCGTGATGGAAACATTGTTGAATCCAACAAATTATTGAGAATTAAGAGAATCATGTTATTCATATTGAGACCTAAGTCAATGTGGGGAAGCAGATTTGCAAGAAGAAGAGTACTTTCTATGGGATCTCCAATATGCTGTCCATCTATAACATACTATAAACCAAATCTTATGGAACCGGTGTTCTTAAATGGTTTCAGATCTAATGAAGACTGGGAGGCAGAGGAAAGAATATCACAATTAGATGGAGAATTCATATTCTGTAACAAGATTCTGACATATCACAGGATACATGAAGATTCAGAAACATCTAAGATAATACATGACAGTAAAAGATCAGAAGAAGATTATGCAATGTATCGTAAGTTCTGGCCATCTGGTATAGCACGTATATTGACTAAGTTATATAGCAGCAGTGAAAAGTCAAATAATATCAAGTAAAAGGGAATAATTAACAATGAAGGAATACGATGAAGCAACTTTGAAAAAAGTACAGCAGACCGAATTGGGAATACTTAAGGATTTTATTAAGGTATGTGATGAGAATAATCTTACATGGTTTGGCGATGCAGGTTCAGGAATTGGAGCATTAAGACATAAAGGATTTATTCCATGGGATGATGATATTGATGTTGTCCTGCCAAGAAAAGATTTTAACAAGATGATAGAAGTCTTTAAAAGAGATTATAGTGATAAATATTCTATAGCTAATGTTGAGACTATGGAAAATTATCCGTTGATGACGACAAGACTTATGTTAAAGGGAACTAAATTTGTTGAAGAGCCATTGAAAAATCTGAAATGCGAATTAGGAATATTCCTTGACATATATCCATATGATAATATTCCGGACAGTGATGAGGAATTAAAGAAACAGGCAAAACGTGCATGGTTCTGGAGCAAAGTACTTATATTAAGACATGTTGCATTTCCGGTGCTTCCGTATAAAGGCTTTAAGGCAAAGCTTACACATGCAGTTACGGGGCTTATCCATGCAGGAATGGTTGTGTTCAGAATATCTCATAAATGGATTGCAGGAAAATGTCTTGAGATAGCCAATATGTATAATGATAAAGAAACAAAGAGAATGGCATTTTTGTTTGATACTAATCCATATTGGCACATAATGGTTAAAGAAGAGGCATTTCCTTTACAGATATATGATTTTGAGGATGTCAAGATGCCTTTGCCAGCATGCGAAGATAAAAAGTTAAGAAAAATGTATGGTAACTATATGGAACTTCCGCCAGTGGAAAAGAGAAAAAATCACTATCCATATAAACTTGAATTCAATGATTAAGAGGTTTGAATGAATTTTATATACAAAATAATGGGTGTTGACAAAAAACCGGATGATAAATATAAATACATCTGGTTTACTATGGGAACAGCCTGTTTTGCTTTAGCAACACTGGTAATGACAATTGTAATAAGCCGTTTATTAGGAGAAACACAGGCTGGAATGTTTTCAGTGGGTTTATCAATTGCACAGTGGCTTGTTACAATTGCTTATTTTGAAATAAGAACATTTCAGGTTACAGATGTAAGAAATGAATATTCTTTTAAGTATTATCTGACATTAAGAATTTTAATGTGTATAATAACATTTCTGGCTAGTATTGTTTATGTTGTATTTAATAATTATGATATCCAGAAGGTGATTATTATATTGCTTGTCTGCTTATATAAGATATCGGATTCTATAGCAGATACATTTGAAGGAGAATTTCAGAAGGAAGACAGAATAGATATTTCAGGAAAGTCTGAATTTTACAGAGTGTTTTTCAGCATACTGGTTCTTGTTATAGCTGTTGCAGTAAGCAAAAATCTTATATTGTCACTTATTATTATGAATGTAGTTGCATATGGAATGATTGTGCTCCTTGATATCAGCATTGCAGTTAAACGTGTAAGTGTAAGAATGACAGGAGACAGGAAAAGATTGTGGGAACTTGTAAAAATGTGTATTCCACTAGCAGTCAGTACATTTCTTAGTACTTACATTATTAATTCATCAAAGCTGTCGGTTGACAGGGTTCTTGGTGATGAAGCACAATTATATTACACTGCAGTTTTTATGCCTAATATGGTGATTAATCTTTTTAGTGGAATAATATTTAAGCCAATGCAGACCGCTATGGCAGTTAATTATTATGAGAAGAAATATAAAAATTTCTGGCATATTATATGCAAAATGATTTTAATAATAACAGGATTTACATTTGTATGTGAGGTTGGAGCATATATATTAGGAATTCCGGTTTTATCATGGCTGTACGGAGTTAATCTTAAAGAATATAAACTTACACTGCTATTATTATTATTGTGTGGTGGAATTAATGCAATTAATATTATTTTTTATTACGTTCTTGCAATTATGCGTAAGCAAAAATATATGACAATTCTGTATATCATAGTATGTCTGGTATCATTTTTAATAATGGATACTATGACAGTAAAAATGGGACTTACGGGAGCATCATTAGGATATCTGATACTTGTATCATTGCTGGCAGCATTATTGTTAGTGTATATCATTATTCAGACCAGGAGGAATACAAAAAATGAATAGTAATAAACAGTATGATCCTAAAATACTTAGAAAATTACAGCTGTCAGAATTGTCAGTTTTTAAGGATTTTATAAAAATATGTGAAGAAAACAATCTACAGTATTTCTTATTTGCCGGATGCGCTATTGGTGTAGAACGACATCAGGGGTTTATTCCATGGGATGATGATATTGATATAGGAATGCTAAGGGAAGATTATGACAAGATAATTAAGATAATAAGAGAAAAATATAGTGACAAATATAATGTATTAGACATAGATTCTTACAAAACATTTCCGTTTTATAATGCTGAAATTGCAAGAAAAGGAACAAAGAATATACCATTTGTTTTTAGAGATGCTAATGTTCCTATGGGAATAGATGTGGCAATTTATCCGTTTGATAATGTTCCTGATGATAAAGGGGCACGAAAAAGACAGACTATGTCAGTATTTTTCTGGAGTAAACTTCGAATTTTACGTGAGTTTGACAGACCGGTGCTTTTTCTAAAGGGATGGAAGAGAAAACTTGTAAGTGCAATCTGTATAATAGCTAACAGAATTCTTAAGTGGACTCATTTTTCAAGAAATTTTATTAACAAAAGATATTTAAAGAGTGCAACAAAATATAATGGACAGAAGACAGAGTGGGTATCATGTTTCTTTGGAGAGATGCATCCGTTAAAGCAGGCCATAAGATATGATGATTTATTTCCACTTGCAGAAGGTCCTTTTGAGGATATTGTTGTTAAGATACCAAAGAATAATGATGTGTATTTAAAGCGTATGTTTGGTGATTATATGGTGATTCCACCTGAAAGCGAAAGAAAGAATCACTTATCAGAAATATTAGAATTCGGACCATTTGAAGAAGAAATAAATGTTGATTAGAATGTAATAACATCGGAGGATATAATGGCAGAGGTTAAGGTGATTAGTAAAAAGAAAAAACTGATAGTGACATTTATAATAATGCTGATATTAGTATTTTTATTTAACAGAGCTATGTACTGGACGGAATTCAGTACATGGAAAAACAAAGTTATGGTAGCAGTAATAAGCCTGACAGGTGTTATTGGAATGCCATTATTTCTTACATATGTTAAATCAGTATCTGATTATATCGATATGTTTATAAACAATAAGATAAATCAGATTGAAGCATTAAAGGATAACTTGAAAAAGGTGCTGTTATATACAGCACTTTTTGTGGTTATTATTATAGCAGCTGTTTTATCAGAAAAACTTATATTAAGCAGAATATCTGGCAGCTATTCAGATCATAGAATGTATTTCTGTATGGGTGCAGGAATACTTATATTTGCAATTGTGTTGTGTGGAAAGATTGCATATAAGCGTGTGGAGGTAATATTTGCAGCAGCAGCTCTTATAATGGGGATTACTTATATAATGGTTTCACCAAGAAATCTTCTTGTAACATGGGATGATGAAACTCATTATTTAAGAAGTGTCTCAATAGCAGATGCCTTTGATAATACCAAGTATAATGCAGAAAGCTCATTTTATGATTCACAGGCAGCAACATATCTGTATTCTCAGGGGGAAATAACAGAGGAAGAATACGAAGCAATTCTTAATAATGTCGAATATGAATATGAACTGAGATTAACAGATAACAGATTTGGAAGTGAAATAGGAAAAGAATTTGTTGCATATATTCCGGCGGCAGCTGGCATAATTATGGGAAGGGCGTTGGGACTGTCATTTTTCCATACATTTATGCTTTCTAAAATGGTAATATTATTCACTTATGTGTTAGTAATGTACTTTGCGATTAAAAAGCTAAAGAATGGTAAGATTCTTCTGGCTGTAATTGGACTATCATCCACAACGATGTTCATGGCATCGACAATGTCATATGATTACTGGGTAATAGGGTTTACAACTCTGGGGTACTCATTCTTTATTTCTGAACTTCAGAACAGGGATAAAAAATTAGAATATAAAAATATGATAATGATGAATATCTGCTTTTTGCTGGGAATAGCACCAAAGGCAATATATTTTGTATTAATGTTTGTTCTTTTATTCATGCCAAAGGATAAATTTGTTGATAAAAAGCAAAGAAAGATATATTATACATTAATTGTAGGTGTAGCAGTATTTCTTATGATGACATTCCTGCTTCCTATGCTTATTGGTTCCTCAGGAACCGGTGACACAAGAGGGGGAGAAGATGTTAATTCTATAGAGCAGATTAAATATATACTATCTAATCCGGGTGAGTATACAGGAACCCTGTTAAATTTCCTTAAAGAATATCTTGATCTTGACTATGCCGAAGAATTTATTACTTCAATGGCATACATGGGTTATGGAATGGGAACAACTATAACTTTGATGTTAATGGCTGTATTGATGTATATTGACAGGGATGAGAAAAAGATAAAAATGCCATGTGTAAGAGGTGCTTATTTCTTTAGTGCTGCAGTATGCATAATTTTAGTAGCAACGGCCTTATATGTATCATTTACGGAGGTTGGTGCCAACTATATCGCAGGATGTCAGCCGAGATATCTGTTGCCTATCCTGTTCCCGACAGCATATTTTATAGGTGTTGACGGAGTTCAGACAAAGATTAATAAAAATGTAATGACAGTTGTATCAATAAGTATAATGTCTTACTTTTTCATGGCAGGAATGTGGAATACATGTTTTTAGTAAATATTAAGTGTGATATATGAGGATGCAAAAATGGATAAAAAGAAAGAAAAAAAGAATATAAAAGATTTTATTCCTGCTGTTTTGGTATCATTAGCAGCAAGTTTTATGCTTATGGTATTTGCACCAATAGAGATATATTATTCCAATCAGGATCAGTTCTGGTTTGAGATAAAACAACTGATTCCAGTTGTGGCATGCCTTTTTGTGCTTTTATTTATTGTGAGTCTTATTATATT